>Ga0209291_1001658_pt1 | contig 19448 bp, 12 predicted proteins | sample GOMGulsemesocosm_FD_184633 | JGI IMG/M metagenome (GOLD analysis project Ga0209291, IMG submission 184633) | Methane-oxidizing microbial communities from mesocosms in the Gulf of Mexico - GOM9B Gulf of Mexico (SPAdes) (version 2) | ecosystem: Environmental > Aquatic > Marine > Cold seeps...
CTGCTTCCTGCGCATCCATAGCACTTACTTGATTGGCTTGTGCGGTACTTTCATATTCATTACTCGCTACAGGTGCAGCTGCTTGTGCGCTACCTACAGCGTGACTTGCAGATGTATGCTGCTGCTGTCCTTTGGCAGTAGTATTAATTTGGGCTTTTATGGCTTGGAAATTCGGGTCTTCTGCTGCGCTACGTGGTGTAGCAGCTACTTCTTTTTTCTTAATATCTGCCCCCAGTGATGGTATGGGCAACTCTAAAGGATTTATAAACTGCGCATCTAAAATATCCTGTACACTTGCACTAGGGGTAGCAGATAAACGTTTTACTTCTTCTGGGTTGTAACTTCCTACTTGAGCAACTCCTGAATTTGGAGCCACTATTTCTTGTGCTGGTAATGATGCAACTTCTGTTGCTGTACCTAGAGTAGCTTGCTCCTGTACAATAGGTGAAACTGACGCTTTTTTAGGCTTACCTGATTTAGGTTTAGGCCGTACTAACCCTGCCTGAACATCAGGTTGTTTTGCTATATACATAATATAATGTGTTTAATGAATCATTGTCCTTGGAATAGCCCTAGAAGACATGACTTAATTTTATAATTTTCTGATTGATGTAAGCATTGGAGTATTAAATCCAATTGCAGTAATAAACTGTTTTTTTGTATAAAAAAGGATTGCTAGACAACTACAAAGATGTATTTTGACAGGTGAAAAACCAATTATTTACTCTTTGTAAATCAGTAGTTTCAGTGCTTTATACGCTGTGAAAAACATAAAAAAACCACTCCTAAAAAATTAGGAGTGGTTATATAATTAAAATTACAATTTCTGCTAATTAATAATTTTTGTATTACAGTCTAAAATTTTTAATATTTTACCTGTAAGATTTTCTATTGAAAAAATATTAAAAAACACTAATCCATCAATAGTACTCATGTTGTGTAACGTTTTCCCATCACCGCTATATGGTGTTTTTAGTGTTACATCTGTATATATAACATCATTTACTGCTGGCTGTTTTATACTTTTCACATAAACAGTAGTCCAGTCTCTAATCAACCTAGCGCAATCTCCTTCAGCTATCCTAACCGCGACTCCAACAACATTACAATCATTTACACCGTTTACAATACCCGAAGAATCTATAGCAAAATCATATTCATAAATATTATCATCAACAGTACTCATACGATATCTATTTTGCTTATCGCCGTTAAATGGTATTGATAAAGCTGTATCTGTAAATATAGTATCACCATCTTCTGGTGCTTTAACTACACTTACATAGGCTGGAATCCAAGTACTTGGTATATTGTCACAATCTCCCACACCTATTTTCACCTCAACACTTGTTAGTTGTTTGATACAAACACCTTGTATATTCCATGTTGAATCTCCTCTTTTTGGATATACCGTTACTTTTGCAGTAGCTGGTGTTGCAAGATCTTTAATAAACGAAAATATTTTTGATTGTGCTTGAAGGCTACCTGAATCTATTTGGTATTCAAAAACCTTATTATTCCATTCTACAACTACTTTCTCTACATTAGATCCCCAAAAACGAATACCAGCTTTTCCTGTGTTGGTTCCATAATCTATTAAGAACGTATATGGCGTACTTCCGTTAAATGACATTCCTTTTGTATCTACACAATCTATTGTAAATATGTTTTCCCCAACATCTACTAATGGCATTTCAACCTGTGTACTACATTCGTTGCTGTTTGTAATAAACAAACTAGGTTTAAATTCACTTTTCTTCAGTGCTACTAAATCATAAATATGCTCTACAATACCTAACGCATTCGGCACAATAGAAAACTCTAAGTTAGTATCTCCAAAATTCCATTGATATTCATTAATATCTGCTAAATCACCTTCATTAACAGCAGTAACTAGAAACTTAACTTTTACTTGTTCTCCGTTACTCAGTTCTTCTATAGTATCTATAGTTACCGCTAACTCTGTTTGCGCATATACCATCAACTCTATTTCAGATGCCTGATCATTTACTGTAAACATAATAGTTTTTCCATGGTCAGCATCTAGCACCACACTAGGGTTAAATATGTTTTTCCCTCCTTGCTGAGTTACCACTCCATTAACTTCCTTTCCTTCAATAAATGGTTTCACCACTCCATTAAGAGGTTCAATCATAATAGGGAAAGGTGTATCATTTTCGCAAATTGAATTCACTGGCAACGACATTGACGTTTTTTCTTTTTTACCACAACAGAAATACGGCAATGAAAAATCTGCAAAAACAATGTTATTCTTTTCAGATTCATATATCATTACAAAAGTTCCTCCTGGTTTTACTCCAGCTAAGTGTTGCAAACCAGTATGTTTTTCTAAATAATCAGCATAATACGCTTTAGACAAATCCTTATTATTTTTTAATTCCTCTAATGAAAGTACCATAACATCAAAAGGTAATTGATGTGTTTCCTTTTGTTTATTTAAAATTTCTTGTGCTTCATTATACTTTTTCCCTTGATGCCCTTCTATTCTATAAAACGATTTGTTTTGTAAATTAAAATCTATAGCTTTTTGAATATACAAATCATTAGAAAAAATAGCAGCTGTAGTTCCGTAACTTAAATTGGTATTCGCTATTCTATGGTTTGTTTTAGTAAAGTTCCATTTCTTTAAAAATGTACTATCTAATTTATAATAAAAAGGGATTGCTTTTTTACCTAAGGGAGCTATTTCTTGAGAAGGAGTTATGCGTAACCCTGTTTTTACATCGCCACTTTCTTTCTCTATTTCACTAAAGCTTTTAAAAGCTCTTACTTGTAAATTAAAACGGTCTATTAACAACCTTACTTGAACTTCAATTTGCGCCTCATCTAAAATAGGGGCTCCGTAAAATTGATGTCTAAACGTATCTCCTTTTTCTTCTATTAATTTTCCTCCCATTAAATGTTTAGGAAAAGCAGCTACATTTGGAAAACATATTGCATTTAATTTTGGCAACAAGGTCTTTATTTCATTATATGTAGCAGCTAATTCTTTTATAAAATCATACCCATATTGAAAACCATAAGGAGCACTTATTAATTCTTTTAAAATTTTAGTTTGCTCCTCCTTATTAAAACTATTTGATGTTGCAAATTGTTTGGTGATGTTCGTAAATCCTTTATCAAGATTTTCTAACACCCCTTCTTCTAAAATTGCATTTGCATACAATTTTCTCATTTCATCAATTGAATTGCTTTTTTCTGCTAAAACAATTCTCTTGATGTTTACTTCTGGTAGATTCGTATATAAACTACGGACATCTTTGGTTTGGTATATTACATCTAGATTAGCAATATTATCTATCCCTTCTTTGTTCGTTAATAATACTTTTACATTAGCTATTTGTTGTACTCCTTGATTATCACAATCTACTCCTTTACACGGTTTTACTTCTTTTTCATATGATTCTACATAAATAACTACATATTTATCTTCTAAACTATTTAATTGCTCTAAGGATTGGTGATCTGTTCCTGCTTCTTCTTCAGTAGCAAGCTCCCAAAGGTCAATTTGTTTACTTTCAGTATTTTCTTCTTTAAAAAAGGGTTTATAATTTACCTTGTAATTATCATAGGCTTTGAAGTGCGAATAGTTTTTACCTGTAAGGTCAATAGTTTTTAAATCACTCGCCCCAATTTGCGTACTCTTTTTAGATGTGGTATGTAGGTTTACTAAATCTCCATCTGTAGTTAGTCCTGTACCTTGAGTGATTGCTATTCTATTTAGACCGTCTATTGATTTGGTTATTTTATGAGTAAATCCACATATAATACCCACCCCATTCAATTGCGTTCTTGATAAACGTTCTTGGTCTTCAAAGTAAGTCAAAAATTCATTGAACTGGGTATGTTCTACAGATTGCCCTTTCTTAAATTTTCGGTATTGTTTTGTTATTTTATCTAATTGATTGCTCATTTTTTCTTGTGCTTTTATGAATTAATAATGTTTTTAATTCTCCAAGACATTTAGGTTAGGTCTTGGAGAATTAATTTTCATAAACTATTATTAAAAGCTTAACGCTTTCTTTTAATATGTTTAATTAACATTAGTACCTTATTTTAATCTGGGCAAACTCCAGTTACATTCCACCCTGTTGATGACATTGGAGCTGTAACTGTTATTTTTGCTTTTGTAGGGTATTCTGAAGACTTATTGAATAGTAATGTTCCTGCCCCTGTAGATGGACTACCTGTTTTTATATCAGAAGGAGGTATTCCCATCCCTACCAACTGAGTGTTATAAGAGCTACTACCTACATAACCACTGTTCACAACATTTCCATCCCATTCAATGGTAAATTTATCTGGAACACTATATGCGTTATAATTAATACCTGCAGTTCCTGTAGTTCTTCCAAAATCTATGTAATATGTAAAACTTCCTGAAGCACCTGAGTGACTAAAGTTCTGATCACAGGGTACTGTTATAGCACTTAAATCTACTTCCAAACTAAATTGAGAGCTACAACCATTTGCATTAGTAATAGTGACAATTGGTTTATATGCTTCTTCTTTATTTACATCAATAGAGTAAGTGTGTAGTACCTCTCCATTTACTGGGGTTCCTGAATATAGAGAAGCCCCATCTTTAAAATCCCATTCATAAGTGTACTGATCAATGTTTGTTCCTGTAATTTCAAATATTACATTCGCCTCAGTGTTATCATTATTAAACGTTGTACTTTTTATAGAAGCAGAAATATTTGGCAATGAATAAACAGTCATTTGCACCTCAACCGGTTCGTTATTTACAGTAAAACTAATTGTTTTATCAAGATGTGTATCTGGCACTAAGTTAGGGTCAAACAATATTTGCCCGTCTACTTTTTTAATGACTCCGGTAATTTCTGTACCATTTTCAAATGCTTTCACCTCTCCATCTAAAGGCACTAATGTTAATACAATAGGCTTGTCATTTTTACAAAGTTTTGTTTTAGGCAACACTAATAACACAGGATCTTCTTTAGCACAGCATACATATGGCAAAGCAAAATCTGCTAAAACTTGATCATTATCTTCTGACTCATACACCATAATAAATGTTCCTCCTGGCTGTACTCCTGCATAATGCTCCATACCTGAGTGTAACTCCATAAAATCACTTAACAAAACACTTTCTATTTTATCTTCTTTAGGTGTCGTTGCTACTGTTCCTGTTCCCGTTCCCGTTCCTGTTCCTGTTCCTGTTCCTGTTCCTGTTCCTGTTCCTGTTCCTGTTCCTGTTCCCGTTCCTATTCCTGTTCCTGGATTCAAAAGCACAGGCCCCCTAGGGTCTATCCATCCAGGGTACTTAGACATTAATTCTATGTTATAATCTAAAGAAGAGATCGCTTTATATGCTTGACCTAAATCTACATTTTTATCACTAATATTATTTGTAATTTTAAACAGTTGCTCTCTTAACTCCTTAAACGATACTGGCTTTGTTTCTCCTCCTTGACTTGATGAATTACTTTCTTTAAGAAAAACTGTTTTAATATTAAACGCTAACCCATAGTCATTTCTAATGGCGTCAATATTCTTATATGCCATTTCATATGGTAAACCTAGATGTCCTTCAATTCTATAAAAATCACTATTTTCAATATTGTAATCTAGAGGGTATTGAATAAAAGCTGCGCTTGATAAATTAGCATTGTGATAACTTAAATTATAATTTTCTTTTTCATTTTGAGTTTTATCAAAACTCCATTTTTTCAATAAGGCTGTATCTACATCATAGTAAAAAGGAATTGCTTTTTCACCTAAATCTACACTATATCTTGATGGAGTTACTTTTATTGCCCCATTAAAGGTTTGGAAATTATTTATTAACTGAACAAATCGGTTGGCTAGTAAAACCATTTTCTCATAATTTTCATCCTGATTTGTTATACTTGGTGATTTATAAAAATCATGACGAAAAGGTGTCTCCTCTCCTAGCTCTAATGACGCTCCTGCAACACCTAGCATTAAATGCTTAGGGAACGAATTGATATCTGGGCAACACTCTGCTTTTAAGTGTAGCAACAGCTCTTTCATTTCGTTATAGGTTGCTACTAAATCTTTTAACACATCATAGCGATACTGAAAATCTTTGGCTGCAGTAGTGCTCGCTAATTCTGTTAATTTACTTAACAAAGTAGCTCCTCCAAAACTTAAATTCACTCCAAACAAGCTCGACATTGCTTTAAAACCAGTATCCAATTTATTTATAATCCCGTCTTTTTCTATAGCCTCATTAAATTTTAAATTAAGTTCCTCTTCTGTTTGAATATCAGACGTTAAAATTGTTCTAGCTACTTCAATATTTGCCAAGTTATTATATACTGTTTCGTACTTATTATATTTGGTGTATATAGTGTCTTGAGGTTTACTAGCAATTACACGTTCAGCATCTGATGCAGACATTAAAAGCACTCTTAGTTTTGCTACTTGCTCTATACCTTGTTCATCACAATTTACAGCATCGCAAGCAAGTTCTTCAGGGTAACTTTCCAAATACAGAACTACAATTTTTTTTTGTACTTCTGTGAGATCTAAAGGTTTAAACTCATTTTCTTCCCCTTGTAAGATATCTTTTTCATTTCTTAGCTCAAACAATTGAACTTGCTCCTTTAAAGGATAAAAAGGATCATACTTAGCTAGATCAGTATATTTTCTATAATGCGTGTATTCTTTATTCTCAAAGTCAATAGCGACTTCTTTACTACCTTCTATAGGGTTTTGTAAGTTAATAAGGTCTCCATCTGTAGTAACCCCAGTTCCTTGGCTTATATTAAAAAAAGTTGCAGTGCTAGTTGAATTTGGCCCCGTTGCTATTTTTCGTTGGTATATATTTGTTTTAAATCCACATACAATTCCTGTTCCACTCAATTGGGTTCTAGACAACCGATCTTGATCTTCAAAGTAATCTAGAAATTCATTTAATTGATTTTCTGTTAACGCTTGATTATCGTTAAACTGTCTGTATTGCGCTGTTATATTTGATAATTTTGTATTCATTTTTTTTTTTTAAAGATTAGACTGTCCTATAATTAGTGTATCTTGATTATCACTATCATCTTGAGCGCAATCAAAAAGCACACCTGGTCTATAAATATTATTTAAATTGGTTAATGCTGTAATTAATGCTGCTGTACTTACTGGTAAATCTGCTTCATCATTTCTTGATTTATCAATAAGGAATTTTTTATATTTTTCTTCAAACTCCATCAAGTCTTGAGAAGCATTTTCTATACTACTTTTCCTATCACCAACCCAGCAGATTTTTGCCAATACGTGAGCCGGCAATTCTTCCCTAATGACTGTTTCCGCATATTTTCTAAAATCTGGGTTTGAAAAGCGATATGTGTATCCTGGCAAAACAACACTTACTCGATACGAATACGGGTCAAACAGCTCTATTTCACATCCATCTTCACAAGAAGTCATAAATGTATCTGCTTCTGTTTGTTCTTCACTCTTAACTTGTAAGGTATCACCTACAATCATACAGCCTATACCCGAATTATTTACTTCTTTACCAGATGGCTTTAATAACAAATGCTCTACTAAAAAGATTCCTTCTTCTGTAAAAAAAGTTTCTCCTTCTTTAAAAGAAAATTTAAAATAGCTTATCATCTTTTCTATAGCTTCCTTAAAGTCACTTTCTAATTCATAATAACTAAACTGTTTTGCTATAACATTACGCTCAGGAGTATCGTCTACTATTTCAAAACAAAACTTATTTGTATCTGTTTTCATCACCTTAATACTCCCTATAAAATCTCCTTCATTTAGAGGAAGGGCAAGTACTTTTTCTAAATCTTCTTGATCTATTTGTATGGTTTGATATATTGATTTATACAACTCTTGAGAGGCTGCATATTCTGACAAATGCTCATTTACCGACGAGAAAATAATATTTCCTAATTCATTTTTAACCTTCCAAGTATATACATTACCCTCTTGATTAATTATCACTGGGGAAGAAGACACGTTTCTTCTGTCGTAATTTTTAATTCCTAATAAACGTGCAATTCTTTTTTGCGCTCCTGAAATATTATCTGTATCCCATAAGTTTTCGTCTGTTTCTGTATAGTTGTACCCTAATCCTCTTGCAGTACTTACTTCCTTATATTCACTTAAAAATGCTTCTTTATTGTCTAGTATGATTTCGTCTGAAGATTTACCATACAAAGTCTTCATTAAGAAAGTATACTCATTAAACTCTTCAGAAAAACGAGCTATTAAATGATCTAGTATTTGATTTCTTCTTTCTACACTATTATCTAATTCTTTATAAAGTGTACCTGTTAATTCATCATCGTTTTCAGCATAGTTATTTACTAATTCATCAAACTCATTAATTCCTGTCAGCGCTTGTGTAAAATACGTACGTTTTAAGTCTCCATTAACACTTAATAAGTCCCTTACTTTTCCTAAATGTTTGAAGTAACTAGCCAACATTTTATCAAAAAACAGTAAATACCCTTTTAGCTGTTTTGCAAGTGCTTGCCTCTCTGGTGTTGGATTATCAATAATTCCATTTTCACCCACTCCATAAGTATCTGGAAATTCATTTAATATAGTAGCATAACTATCTATTCCTAAATCGGTCCCCTGAGGCAATTCTAACTGCTTTTTCAATTTAGCATTATCTCTTACCAATTCTTCTTCAGCACTTAATGACTCCAAATATTCTGCTGCTTTAATTTCATCTATATTTAAAGGTAAACTCCCTTTACTGTAGCTAAACGAACTTAAATCACACAAGGCTGGTTTTTTCCCAGGTTCAATACAAATTAACCAGTCACCATTATTTGTTGCATTGCAATTGGCAATAGAAATATCTTTTATTTGCTTCACCCCCTCTAGTTTCATGATTTCTTTAATCAAATCAGAAACACGTACTTCTTTTTTTAATTGACTCTTTTTTAACTCTTCATTGGTTATAAAACCATTACATAATACTGGGCCATCAAAAATTTCATCTGTAGGGATTTCTTTTTCTAACTGTTGTTGAAGAGAGTAAAAATGTACTGCAGGAGATAAATATTCATTAATGCTTTTTATTACTTTGGCATGTACGAATTCTTCATCAGCGTTTTTCTCTACCTCAATATCTGCACAAACAGCGACCTGTTGTGTTTCAACCTCATTAATTTCTACTATATCTTCACACAAATTTCTATTGGCATGAAAGCGTTTTAACACCTCTGTTTTTACAGCAGTTTTATCACAATCTTCTAAACCTTTCTTGAAATCAATAAAAATTTTATACAATCCTTTAACTTGAAAAGAATCTGTTTTCTCAGCTTCTAATGCTTCTTCATCAAAATCTAAGTTTCCCGTTTTGCAATCGACATGTATTTTTTCTTCATAAACAGACAACCAACAGTTGTTGATTGGTCTGCTTATTTTTATTTTATCTTCTTCATAAATATCTATATCCATAAAGAGTTTTCTGTAATCCAATTCGTTTACAGGTCTTGAAGGTAAAACGTCTGATGCTTTTATGAATTGTTTATGAAGTTTTTTCTCCTCAATGTTTGAGGCTAAAATATCTTCCATATTCAAATCCATTCTCATCCCTAAATCTGTAATAGCATAACTTAACACTTCTAATGTTGTAATTCCTGGATCATGAGAATTGTAATCTGTCCATAGCTTATTACTTAATCCTTCTATATACTCGACTCCTTTTTTTCTTAAGAATTGAAAGTCTAAATTGTCTTTAGTTTCTATCTTTTTAGGAATCTTGATGTGCTGATTTTCTAACATATCTTTATACTTTAATTTTCTTATTATTTGTAAATACAATTATGTTCTGCAATAGTTATTTTATGCTGTTTCGCTGAAACTAAAATAGCTTTAGGATCTGCTTTTGTTAAAGACTTACCTTGTTTTTCTCCGTCTTTACTCATGCTTAAGTTTTCTATATAATCTACATATGGTAAATGCTCTATATAATTTACCAACAAATTACTGTTTATGTTAATGTCTGCATCCATCTCTATTTCTGTATCAAAAGCCCACGGAGAGAGGTATTTTTTAATATCTAGATCTAATTGTTTTTTATAGAAGATTTCATCGTATTCCTCAAAGAATTTTACAACAATATCTACTTGTATCTCTTGGTAATCTGGATTTTTAACAATTGTGTTTACATGTAAACTGTTTAGTTCATTAACGTATGATTTAATGGCCTTTAATGTTGCTCTACTTACTCGAGGCTGATATATATCAAAAGTATTTTTGTTTTTTGTATCAGGTACTACAATTAGTGTCACATCTCCTGGAGACATAAATGATTCTTCTGAAGTATGTTTTAAACATTTTGCTTTATACACCTCTGGAAATTCTTGCAACACCAATTGCTCATAATCCCACTGTGTTATCGCTCTATTTTTATGTCTTAAACGTTCACTTATTCTTCTGTAATACTCTATATCCGTTTCTTCATATATTCCACCAAACGAATTATATTTTTGGCTTACCGATTTTATTTTCGGGATTCTAGTAATTAATTTTGAGATTGTTCCTGCATTTAAACCTTCTTTCAAGTGAGCTAAATGATTGTCGCTATCTTGAAAAGTAGCTACCATAGCCTGAGCAAAAACGCCTTGTAATTTACAAACAGCATCATAGCTTTTATTCATTTTTACCTTTATCCATATAAGGTCTTTCGGCAAACGAGTATTGTTAGTATTTATCGTTTTTGGTATTTTAAACTTTACAATTCCAGACTTTAAAAAATTATTAGTTTCATCTGTTAAAATATTTTCCGATAAATCTATCCACTTATTATTAGAAAGGATTTCCCATGCTATTTTCTCATTATCTAAAAATGTTTCTGATAGTGGGTTTTCACTTCCTTCTAAAGTTTGTATTAGCAACGAAACATCTTGCTCAACAGTTGCTTCTACTCCTATATAAAACTCTCCTCCTTCATTATATACTGGCACTAAATCACTAGACGCTTCCTCTTTTTCATACTGACCAAAAACGTCTTCATAAAACAGCTGTGTTCCTTCATTTTTTACTGGACCACTTTTGGAGTCTAGGTAAGAATATGCTTTTTCTTTTGCCGTATAACTTAACTCTACTCTTTCCGCCTTAAAATCATAAGGTTCATTAGGTATTGATTTATCACCAGTACTATTTGTTAAAGCTAAGGTGTATAGTTTAGGGTATACCTCTTGTAAGGCAGTTTGATTTAAAGACAACCTAATGGCTTCTGCACTATTTGGAGTACTCCCACTATTTGATATTGATATCGAAGTTTTATACCCATCATTGGTTTTATTAAACAAAACAACATTAGAGTTTTTCAATCTCCATTCTTCACTGTCAAGCAAAAATGACTTCGCTTTAAAATACGCATCATTAGCTACTATTGAAGTTGCTGTAGAGCTATCAAACTCTCCTTTTGTAATTCTCTGGTTTGGATTTAACGTATATGCTTCATATAAATCTGTTATTGACTCAGGTGTATTTTTCCAATCAATTTTCACCTCAACATTTTCCCATTTTTTAGAAAATAATTCTGGATATCTTATATCAAAATTAGATCCTTTTATAGGTTGTGCTGTAAATGGAAAAAAAGGTTTTTCTGAATTCAACTTACTGTTGTCATTCTCTAACAATGCAGAAGTTACTCCTTCTACAGCAACTGTTACTTCAATATTTTTAATTGTTTTTTGAGAAAATACTTTATATACTTCATATCTTCTTTCTCCTTTAATTAAAAAACGAACAACTGGAAGTTCAGTATCAAAAGTTTCTAACAAAACAGTTGCATTATAAGCTGTAACAGCTGGAAAATCTTTTGCTAATTCAAAAGATAATATTAACGCAGTATCTGTATTTGATACTTTACTTAATACTACACCTTTTAACCATTCCTTTTCTCCACTGCAATGTATTTCTAAATTATCCTTAATATCTTGCTCAGAAAGCCCTTCTAATTTTCCTTTAGAGATTGTTTGATATTCTATAGCTACGGTTACTGTTCGTTTCCCTTCTTTTAAGTTAAATAATGATGATGCAATAGAAAATCCTAAATCTGCATTCGGTAATTCTTTATAATTTACCTCTTCAGAATTGTACCCAAACGGCCACCAGTAATTACTTTCTTCTGGCAACTCTTCTTCTAAACCATCTAGTGTATTGGTTTTTTCTGCTATTTTCAACTCTTGTAGCTTTCCATCATTTAAAAAACTCTTTAAGCTTACTACTTTAGATTGATTGGCTATAAGCTCCTTATCTGTTTTATACACCAATTTTTTACCATTAGCGTCTTTTTGTGCATTTAGTAAGGTTCCTTCTGGTATTTTTTCCTGTACTGCTTTTTTAGCTAACTCAAAAATAACATAGGCCTTATCTGGTGTAGCTGTTCTCTTCTCGATTTTTAAAATCTCTTCGTAATAAAAATCAAGATGTCTTTTGGTTAAGTTATTGAACTTCTCCTTAGAGAAGTCTAATAATTTTACAAAACTCACAAACAAGCCTAAATGAGGCGCTAAATTTTGTTCTCCTTCAAATTCAGAGAGCTTCTCTAAAATGCTTTTCTCTAATTTCTTATACCCTAAACTTTCTTTTCTAGGTAATTTTTCTGGATTATCTAACTCAAGCCCATTTATTAATTCTTCAATTTTAAAATAATCTATAAATGCCTGCCAATCGCCTTCTGGAGAAGCATTATTTCCTTTATCGAAATAATTAATATGTTTCGAAAAATTGTATGCAAACAACAACCAATCAACCACATTAAAATCATGTAGATTGAAGCTTGATGGATCCAACTCTTTTAAAAATCGTTTTGACTGTGCCTTACCCTCAGTATAATGCAAAAATGTATCTCTATTCTTTTCCATTGTTTTTTAGATTGCTGATGCCTCTCCTTTATAAAAAGGGAAAACCATATTACTTCTTGTATTTGTATTTCTAATCTCGTAATTTATTTCAATCAAAACTTCACCTTCTAACTCTTCTGTTTGATCTATATCTATAGCCAGAATATTAATTCTTGGCTCGTGATACAGGATGGCTTTTTTTACGATATCTTTCATTTGAGTAACCAAGGTTAAATCTAATGGCTTAAAAAGCATTTCTTCTAGATTGCAACCATACTCTGGAAGCATGACACGTTCTCCTAACCGAGTAGATAATAAAATCATTAAGCTATTGTTAATGTCTTCAACATCGGTTGTCATTTGTACTTCTCCTTGTTTTTTATTAAACTCTGGAGGAAAACTCCAGCCTCGGCCTAAAAAATCAGTGTGTTTTTTCATGTGTATATTTTTATTATTTTTCGATCGTCACATGTAACCTTAGATGATTCAAACAATCATTGTCTTGTTTAGTTAATAATTATTTTAATCCTATCGGTTTCATATTTACCCTCCTATTAAAACTGTTGGTTCACCTACTGTTATTATTCCTCCGTGTGCTGTAGCATCTCCCATTCTTGCGGCAGGGCTCCCCCCTATTAACACGCTTCCTGATCCTGATGCTATGGTATCTGGAGGGCCAGTACACACAGCTTTATCTCCTACCCTCGCTGCAGGCATTCCTCCGATTATTACCGTTGGTTCACCTGCTGGTAAAATAGGTCCTCCAACATGAGGAGTCGTTCCTGTTACCATAGGGCAGGTATGCATATCTGTTATTCTTGCTGCAGGTTTCATTTATGATATTATTATTAATTAATTTGAACTTGAGCCCCTTTTATTACTGTAACTGCTCCAGATGATATTTCTGCTCCCGAACTACCTTCTGCTTTTAATTGTGCTTGAGCCTTTACATTTATATTAGCGCCTTCTAAATTTAAATCTCCAGAAGCCTTTATATTGATATCTCCTGCACTCTCCATAGTGATACCATCACTATCTAGCGTGAGTACATTTGCGTTTTCATCTTCTATTGTTATCACACCTGCATCTTCATCTAAAACAACCTTCTTTCCCGCGGGTGTTTCTAATGTGTAGGATATTTTATCATCATTAAAAAGCATCTTCATATCGCTACGCGTTACAAAGCCTTTTTCATGATTGTCATCTGTCGCTGATAACGGTGCTGGTTTTGCACTACTGTGTAACATCCCTAAAACAATAGCATCATTAGGATCGTCGTTAATAAACCCTATAATAACCTCATCTTCTATTTCAGGTCTAAAAAACGAACCTCTATTTTCTCCTGCATCTAATGTTGCTACACGAGCCCAAATACCTTGTTCTTCATTATTAATAATTGGTATTTGTACTAATATTCTATCTTCTCCATCAGGGTCAGCTTCTAACTGAGTTACTATCCCTATGTGTAATCCACTAATGGCTGGCATAATACCAGAACCAGGCATATCATTAACATCATAGGTCTCAGAAAACCACGTAGGGTTTAATCCAAATTGTGCATCTACTAACCAATTCCCATCTGCTATTTCATGACGAACACCTGTAACATATATTTTTCCATTAAAACGGTTTCCTACTCCTTCTAAGGCTAAGGTTATTCCTGGTTTCACTGCTGGTATTCCTTGAAACTTTACTCTACCTCTAGTTTTAGCTAGTTGCTGATATAATGCTTTTGCATCACTCCAATCTTGCAGTTCATCTTGAGTAATGTTCCCTCCATGTCTAAGCTCTAAATTTTCTACTCCTAAAACATCTGACAAATCACTTGAAGATAAATCGCCATTAAGTGTTACATTTGGGTCTTCTGCTTCCGATTCTAATAATTCCTGATCTGTAGGATTCCAAGAATAAGACGTTACCTTATTAAACTGATCTCTAGCATCTATCTCACCATCAAATTCATGAATAGATGAACCGAAAACAACCGTTTCTATTGTTTCTGCGCTAAAGTTTGGTTTTGCGACTTTAATGGTTCCATCATCTACAAAGCATAATTTCCCATTAGCTTGTGCTCTTGTAACCATAAAATCCCAGTCTGACACTCGGTATTGCACCAATTCTTTATGAGTAGTTATTGTTCCCTCTACATCTGCTTTCGCTCCTGAATTCCCAATCAACTCTTCTAGAATATCACTGTCTTTACTGTCATAGAAATAAGTACTTTTCTTCCCTATCGACATTTTTACCGACTTATCTTTACACTCTAGCATTAAATAAGAAGCCCCTCTTCGTATTTTTATGCTATGCTTAACAATAATGCCTTTAAAAATGGTTTCTTCATCTGAGTGATACCCTGCTGTAATTTCAATTTCTGTACCCGGTATTAATAAATCTTTACTACTTAACTCAAATTCTTGTTTAGGAGCATCACCATCTAAAAGTGTTATTTGCGCATACGGAATTCTATTTACCTCTTTGGCTACCACAATATTTTTAACCCCATAAATGGCAGGTAGCTCTATACCATCAACCATTATCTTATAGGTAATCAATCCAGCTGACTTGCTGGTCTTTATATTTCCGCTATTGTTCATTACTATGAGGTTTTTTCAATTGGAGGAAAGAAAATTTCTTGCCCCGGAGTTAAGGTTCTAAAATTGACTATGTTATTGACTTTAGCCACTTCTAAATAATATTTAGCATCACCATAAATTCTTTTCGCCATTATGGGCAATGTATCTCCTGCTTTCACCGTTCTTACATGACTTAAATCAGGTGAGCTCGTTTTATTTAATGCTTCCCTCAAATTTTCCTCTATACTTCCAGTAAATTCAGCCTTAATAATTGCTCTAATTGGCTCTCCATTTGGTTTAAATAGAGTAAATTCTATATTCAAATCAACTAATGTTCCTTCAAAAAAAAGTGACCCCCAAATTATTTGTAATTTATGTGGTCTATGTATTCCACCCACATAGTTAAATACTACCTTTTTAAAATCATCTATTTGATCTATAACTGGTTTATCTGAATCATCTATAATTCCTGTTCCATCAAAAAGAAAATCAAGTACTAACTTTGGTGATTTAGATAATATATATTTGCTATTTCCTCCTGTAGTACCAATTGCATCTTTTTCATTTTGTTCTGCTTTATAAGCAATATTATACTTCTCAGGATTTGTTAATACCTTGAATTCTGAAGGAGTTCCTTTTTCTTTAAACTCATCATCTTTATACGGTATTATTTTTAGCTTCTTTAGCTCTCCGCTTTGACTTTTAAAAATGTTTTTCATTATCGTTCGTTTTTACGGGTTTCTATATTCATTACTTGTTCCACACATTCTTTTAATAGCCTTTCACTTGAGGCTTTGTTTATTTCAGAAAATGTTGTTGCTGTTGTTTGTTTTTCATCCACATTAATTTTAATGTGCAATTCTTTTATTTCTATAGGCATATGCTGTGTTTTTAGTACTCTTTATTATTCTTTTTGCCCAGTTAAAAAATCATTGCTGATGTAAACTTTTAAAACACTTAATGATGTTAGAAGTAAGGACTAACAACTTCTATAGTTATAGAAGTCATCAATCCTACTTACTACTCAAAAAAATGATTGTTTTAACTTTCGACTGCCCCTGTTTTAAATACCTCTATATGTATTCTGTTAAAAGCAGGTTATAGTAACGAATTCAGATTGCTTGTTGGTATGGTAAAGTATTTGTACTTTAATTCCATCGTTTCTATAGCCAACTTACTCTCTTCTGCATTAAAATCAGACACCGCCCATTTTACGGGGTAAGCACCTACAATATTCCAAACCATTAAAGGTGCTGAAGAAGTTTCGCCTCCATATAATGATATGGTTAAGTCTCTAGTTTTAAACTCGAAATTTTCCATACCATCTCTGCACCATTTAATAAGTCCTGAGTTAACTATTAATCCTCTATTTAATATTAAATTAGGGTATTTCGCACGTTTTGGGAGTTGGTGTACAAACCTATTTTCACCTCCTTCGACGTACTCCTCAGTTTCAATTTCTGTCGAGAGTCCCGACACTGATTGAAACCGAGAGTCTATACCCTCTAGAGTAGAAATTCCATTAACAATAAAAGAGAAACTAGTTGGAGGATATAAAATGGCCATAATTAATTATTTTGAATTGTTAACCCTTCGTGAGCAATTTCTAATGTTTCAATAGCAACTTCGTTTCCGTCAGCTTTTAAATCCGTTCCAGAAATTTTTGCTGCCCAAGCATTGCTTACATTCCATACCACTACTGGTTCATGATCTTCATTTAATAATGAAATAGTAATGTCTCTACGCTCAGTAGTATTTAATTGAATTGTGTTTAACCACTCATAATATTCGTTATCCCCTTGAAACATTCCTCTTTTCATGGTAATGTTTGGATACTTCATCATTCCAGGCATTTTAATTTTGCTGAAATCTGGGCTTGCTCCTTGACGGTATTCGATAATTTCATTTTCAATATCTAATCCTGATACTTCACTGAAACCTATTTGTGTTCCTCCCCAGTTTACCTGAAAATGAAACTTTGATAATGGATAATTAGTCATTATTTTTATTTTTAATTGTTATACGTTACCTATTTATGCTTCCTGTAATTTGTGAGAAAATCTCAATACAATAAATTCCGCTGGGCGTACTACTGCCATACCGATTTCGATAATCATTTTTCCCTCTAAAATATCTTGTGCACTCATTGTTGATCCTAAGCCAATTCTTACATAAAATGCTTCTTCTGGTTTAGATCCTGCTAAAGCACCTGCTTTCCATTGTTGTACTAAGAAATTCTCAATCATTCCTTGTACACGTACCCATGTGTTTGCTGTGTTAGGTTCAAAAACAAAACGAGAAGAGGCCTTTTTTACTGACTCTTCAACCATGTTAAAGAATCTACGTACTGGCACATAACGCCACTCGTTACTGTTCCCATCTAAGGTTCTTGCTCCCCACACTAAAGTTCCTTTTCCTGTAAAAGTTCTAATAGCATTGATTGATTTTCCTGCAGTAGCGTCTACATTTAATCCTTCTTGCTCTTTATGAGAAATTTTTACTGTTGGTGCAATTACATAGTTTAACCCTACGTTAGCTGGTGCTTTATGTACACCTCTATTACTATCTACTCTAGCATATACTCCTGCCATAGCTCCTGAAGGGGCTACCACTACACGGATTCCTGCTACTGCAGCTTTAGCTTGATTATATACTGCTGAATTTCCATCTTTTAAGTCCCCTAGGTTTCCTGTTATAGACTGCGAAACTCCATCTGCATCTAGTATTGTAGATCCATCTGCAATTAATACATCAGCATCCTTAAACTCATAACTCAATACTGTTTCTAAATGCGGGTAATATGCTGCTCCGTATTTTAAATCTCCTGTTATATCTCTTAATGCAGTCACAGATGCAACAGTATCTTCTACTGTATCCATGATTACAAAACGGTCTTGTAAATCACTACATTGTAATAAAGCTTGTTCATGTAAAGCCTTTGCATTATCTTCACCTAAAGAAACAGCATCTGGAAATACCAATAAGGTAGGCTCGTCTTCTTTTCTTAATGTATCTAATCCAGCCTGTAATCCTGAATCATCATCTCCTAAAGAAATTGTATCTTCATAATCCCCTACAGAAACGATGTAACAAGGTCCTCCGCCATTTGCAAAGAACATTTGCATAGCGTAGTACATTTTAAATTTACTTTCATCAGCAATTTCTGCTGATACTATTCCGTCAGTAATCGATACTGTAATTCCTGTTTCCTTATCAGCTCCTCCAAAAAGTGTTTCATACTCTAACATAGAGCTGATTCTTGTAGGCTCTAATTCAGCTCCTTTTTCTGTATATCCTACAAATGCTGGAATAGCTGTTTCTACCTGTGCTACTGAAGGTGGAAATTTTGAAATTTCTTCTACATAAACTCCTGGTGTTTTGTGTACCATAATGTTTGTTTTTTTATTTATTTAATTGTTTGTTATTTATATTAAAACTGAGCAGAGAAACATCACATCTAACTGTTTTTCAACTTAATAAGATCAATCTATTCTTTACATTTTAGACAAAGGGATGCTTAGTAAAAACAAGTACATGCCCGTTTTACTACTCAATTTTTATATACTAAATTTAATTTGGGTGGCTTACTGGTTATCGATTGATACCCCTTCGTGAGCAATTTCTAATGTTTCAATAGCAACTTCGTTTCCGTCAGCTTTTAAATCTGTTCCAGAAATTTTTGCTGCCCAAGCTTGTCTTACTTTCCATACCACTACTGGTTCATGATCTTCATTTAACAATGAAATAGTAACGTCTCTACGTTCTACTGTATTTAACTGAATAGTTTGTAACCACTCGTAGTATTCATTGTCGCCTTTAAACATTCCTCTTTTCATAGTAATGTTTGGATACTTCATCATTCCAGGCATTTTAATTTTGCTGAAATCTGGGCTTGCCCCTTGACGGTATTCTATAATTTCATTTTCAATATCTAATCCTGATACTTCACTGAAACCTATTTGTGTTCCTCCCCAGTTTACCTGAAAATGAAACTTTGATAATGGATAATTAGTCATTATTTTTATTTTTAATTGTTATA
>Ga0209291_1001660_pt1 | contig 19439 bp, 15 predicted proteins | sample GOMGulsemesocosm_FD_184633 | JGI IMG/M metagenome (GOLD analysis project Ga0209291, IMG submission 184633) | Methane-oxidizing microbial communities from mesocosms in the Gulf of Mexico - GOM9B Gulf of Mexico (SPAdes) (version 2) | ecosystem: Environmental > Aquatic > Marine > Cold seeps...
GCGTTGGAAAATTATTAATGCTTGGAAGAAACGTAAAGCATCACGCACAAAATAAGTGTTAAAAATGAGAAGGCCACATCACTTAATCAGTAATGTGGCCTTTTTTATTCTTACCTATTTCTATAAACAGCCAACAAGACAGAATTGTACGGGTTGCCCGTAATCACCTTCATCCCAAGAGCTAGGAGCACGGGCACAGAGTCAAACTCTTCTATCTATATCTCTTCATCCGATGCTCTTCCAGAACAGACCATTTGTACTATAAGAAGTACGATACCAATACACTGTCAACACAGAACGGTGGCGGTATTACATAATTAAGCCCTCACTATTTACCCGATACTGGCTAGTATTAATGTAAATGGTAGTACAAATCTGATATTCATATCGTCCTCAAATATGGAGAGTTAGAACAACCTATTGTGGGTTTATCAATTAAGCATGAATTCGAGACAAAAAAATACACCTCTCGAGGAAGTGCATCCAATTACTTGTTGGTGTATAGCGAATTTTATTTAACTACTTGTTTCCGAGTTCACGCGCAGGCTGTACCGAACACGCTTTATTTGCAGGGTAAATAGTTGCGAGTACACTCATAGCCATTGCAACACCACCGACCACCAGCACGTCATTTACTGCAAGCTGAGATGGTAAAAAGTCGATAAAGTAAATGTCACCTGATAAAAATTCATGACCGATTAAGCCTTCAATAAATTTGATAATCACAGTTAAATTCTCTGAGATTAAAATACCCAGTATCGTCCCTGAAACAACACCAAGAATACCGTTAATACCGCCGTGCACGATGAAGATCAAACGTAATAACGTATTTGACGCCCCCATCGTTTTTAAAATGGCAATATCTGCTCGCTTATCATTAACTGCCATCACTAATGTGGTCACAATATTAAAACAAGCCACGGCAATAACTAAAATTAAAATTACGTACATCAAACTTTTAACCATCTGAATATCTTGATATAAGAACCCCTGACTTGTCATCCAACTGCGAATGTACAAGTAATGATTTAACTTATTACCCGCTTCACGGACAATACGGTTCGCCGAAAAAATGTCTGTCACTTTAATACTCAAGCCATCTGCTTTAAACGCTTTATCCTGAATATCTTGAGCTGCACTCAAAGGCACATAGGCAAGGTTGTTATCTAATTGACCACTTAGGTGAATAATACCTGATACAGTAAAGTTAAAACGGCGTGGTGCTTTAAAGGATTGCCCTGATTGCTGCGATAATAATACCGTGACCGTATCTCCAAGTGCTAACTTAAGCTCTTTTGCAATGCCTCGACCGAGCACAACTTGTCGGTTATTAGTCGGGTCATTAAGACTATCCCACGTCCCTTGCGCAACATACCGGTATACTTCAGAGACTTGCTTTTCAGCCTCACTGTCGACCGCGCGAAGTTGAACCGCCTTTAACTCATGACCTTTTTGTAATAAACCATTCAGTTTGATAAAGGGTGCTGCGCCGACAACTTCGGGATGGTCGAGTAATGTCTTCTGTGCACTTTGCCAATCATCAAAAGGTTCACTCACCCCTTCGAGCTCACCATTAGGCACAACCGCTAAAATCCGGTTTTTAAGCTCATACTCAAAACCGTTCATTGCAGATAAACCAATGATCAATACCATCACACCTAATGCAATGCCTACAGTTGAGGATGCTGAGATAAACGCAATAAAGCCATTTCGACGCTTAGATGATGTATACCTCAATCCGATATAAGCCGCTAACGGACGAAACATTACACCTCCTCCTTCACAGTACTTACCTGCAGGTTTTCACTCTTGTTTGTTAATACGCCGTCAGCCATATGCAAAGTACGCCCTAACCGATTAGCGAGCTCTTCATCATGGGTAACGATAATAAAGGCCGTATCACAAGTCTCATTTAACTCTTTAATCAAATTGAAAATCGTTTCAGCACTGCTTTGGTCTAAGTTACCCGTTGGTTCATCCGCGAACACAATATTAGGTTCGTTAATCAAGGCACGTGCAATCGCAACACGTTGACGTTCACCACCAGAAAGCTCGCTTGGTTTATGTTCAACACGATGAGATAACCCGACTCGATCTAATATTGCCAATGCTTTTTGTTTCGCTAAGGACACTTTCATACCGGCAATCAACAACGGCATACACACATTTTCTAACGCCGTAAATTCATTAAGCAGGTGATGAAATTGATACACAAAACCCATGTTCTGGTTACGCATTGCCGCTTGTTTCTTTTCTGACATGCTGTGAATATCAACACCGTTAAGGTGTACCGAACCTGAAGTCGGCGTATCTAACGCGCCCATCAAATGTAATAATGTGCTTTTACCAGAACCTGAACGACCAACAATCGCAACCAACTCACCTTTTTCGACCGTTAATGACACTTGCTTTAATACGTGAGTATCAAGATTACCTTCTTGGTAAATTTTTTCGAGATTATTGCAAACTAATAAAGAATTATTCATAACGTAATGCCTCGGCAGGTTTAATATTTGCCGCTCTAAATGCAGGATAAAGTGTTGCGAGTAGACTTAATGCAATCGCACCGAAAATTATGGACGCGATCTGCGACCAATCAAATAAAACAGGTAATAAACGCGCACCGCCAGATGCTTGCGCTAAAAGATTAAGACCAATAAGGGACATAAACTCATTTAAATTAGCCGCTAATGCAATGCCCATAATGCCACCAACCATTGCGCCCAGCACACCGGTCCAAGCACCTTGGATAATAAAAATTTGCACAATAGTCGGTCGGTTCATACCTAAGGTTTTCATAATAGCAACATCCGTTTCTTTCTCTGTGACCAGCATAACCAGTGATGAAAGAATGTTAAACACAGCAACGGTAATGATTAAGAACAGCAATAAGCCAATCATATTTTTTTCCATTTTCACTGCTTGGAATAACTCACCACGCGCAGTCTGCCAATCCATTGAATCAAAATCATTAAAAAAGTCCCGACTGGCTAATTCATTAACAGAAAACGGATCATGAACAAACACACGATGTTGCATCGGACTCGAGGGTTTTAAGCGCGCCAATTTACCCGCATCGGTAATATTAACCAATACCTGCGTGGCTTCAACATCAGAGCCGACAGAATAAATCCCAACCACTGTAAATTTGCGTTGGCTCGGCACACGTCCCATCGGCGTAAAGACACTGCCTTTAGTTGAGATAAGCCTAATTTTATCGCCAAGCTTAACATTTAATGATTTTGCCATGCTGCGGCCAATAATGATGTTGTACTTACCCGGTTGCAATAATGAAATATCACCAATGAGCATATTCTGACGAATGACATCCCATTGCGGGTAGGAAGATGGGTCAATTCCCTGCAGCTGTGCACCTTGTATCTCACTTTTACTTTGCACCATAGCATCAGCTTGTAAAAACGGCGTAACAGCGGCAACCAACGGATCATTAGCCAATGCAGACAAACTTTTTTCTACATCAATCGCATCTGTTTTTGGGGTGACAATTACATGGGGAACAGCGCCAAGAATACGGACTTTCAAATCTTGTTCAAAACCGTTCATTACCGATAAAACAGTGATCAGCGCTAATACGCCAATGGTGATACCAGCTGTCGAGAATAAAGTAATAAATGATACGAATCGATTGTTGCGCTTCGAGCGAGTATAACGCAAGCCGATGAATAAACTTAGAGGGTGATACATAAATATAATTAAGAATACCTTGCTAAAAACTGTCTTTCATTCTAAAGACATGACCACTAATGAGCAAGTAAAATCACGTCTTCACACCAAGTTGTGATCGATTAGGTATTCTGGTTTCAAAGCAGCGTCTTAAAGTGCAATACAATAAACTAAACAAGATAAATAGAAATAGATATGCCACAATAACAGGTTCGTAATCTCGAAAAGGATGACAGCAAGTGGCTCAACAATATTTTTCTATTAAGCATAGTTTATCTGTCAATATTGAACCTGTTTCTATTGATCAAGTCCCAACGTCTCGATTGGCGCTCGAAAACGAAATGCCAGTTCCATTTAAAATGGCCAATGACGTTGCCGAAATCGACAGTAATGCCTTACGCTCAATTCGAAACATCGGCGAACAAGCTGACGCACTTGCTGATTTTTTACAGATGCAAAATAATAAAATAAATTTGATCATGGGTTATGTTCTCGCACAACAAGATCACCCTGAATCTCGCTTTAACTCAACCATGTTTGGTGCGGGTGAAGTCAAGTTTCTAGCGCATACTGATTTAGCACTCGAGCAAGCAGTACGTATTAAGATATTCTTACCTAATGACTCTTCGGCTATTTATTGCTATGGCGTTATCTCTGAACGTGAAGAACAACATTCTGCACGTGATGAGCTAGACACTGATGATACCCTCATTGAATATACCGCATCATATACTAGGATCCGTGATATCGACCGAGAAATATTAATCCGTGCGACATTGCGAATTCAGCAGTTACAGCTTAAACAACGTGCCGAGCTACGCCAAGAAAATGGTCAATAAATAGACTAAAACACAATCCCTAACAATTCGATTAGATTACTGATAACTATGAAATCAACAGCTATTCTTTCTTTACCGTTACCGAAAAAACAAGGCGATAAGATCGCCTACGGTAACCTTGTTGGCAGTAGCCTCGCATTCACACTTGCAGAGCTCTGTTCACAAACAAATACCCCTATCCTTGCGGTTGTTGCAGATACCCCAAGTGCCTTAAAACTTGAACAAGAAGTACGCCATTTTTTAGCGGATGATAAACCCTTAATAACCTTCCCTGATTGGGAGACATTACCCTATGATAACTTCTCGCCACACCAAGATATTATTTCGCAACGTATTCATGCCCTGCACCGTTTTCAGCAGACGACCAGTGGGCTGATCATTGTATCAGTCAATACTTTGATGCAACGTATCGCTCCGGTCAGTTTTTTAGCCCAGCATAGCTTGATCGTCAAAACTGGCGACAGAATTGATATGCATGCGATGCGCCAACGTTTAGAAACCAGTGGTTACAATGCTGTTGAACAAGTATTAGAGCACGGTGAATTTTCTGCGCGCGGTTCGATTCTTGATCTGTATCCGATGGGCAGTGATTCACCGTTCCGAATCGACTTTTTTGATGATGAAGTCGAAGAAATTCGTGGTTTTAACACCGAGACGCAGCGTTCAGAGGGTACACTTAAAGCCATTAATTTATTACCTGCACACGAATTTCCAACAGATGATAAAGCGATTGAATTATTCCGTCAGCAGTTTAGAGCATTGTTCACGCCATCTCGTGAAGCTGAATCCATTTATCAGCAAGTAAGCAAAGGTTACTTACCTACAGGTATTGAGTATTATCACCCGTTATTCTTAACTGAAACTGCCACGTTATTTGATTATTTACCTAAACAACTTACGATTGCGCAAGTAGGTGAATTACATCAAGCATCAGAAGTGTTCTTCCAAGACGTTGAAAAACGCTACGAAGACCGCCGCCATGATATTCAACGCCCATTACTTACGCCAAACTCACTTTATTTACCTGTTGCAGAACTATTCCAAGCACTTGGCCAGTACAGTAAAGTAAGCTTAAGCAATAAATGCCTGAATGAAAAAGCAGGTAATACCAACTTAAGCTTTAGCACTTTACCTGAAATATCAGTTAACCATCAGAAAAAAGCCCCGCTTGCGCCGTTGCTTGAATTTATCGAAGGATTTGACGGTAAAATAATTTTCAGTGTTGAATCTGAAGGTCGCCGTGAAACACTATTAGATCTACTTGGAAAAACCAAGATAAAGCCTAAAGCAATCACCAGTATCGCCAAATTTTTGAAAGCGAAACCTGCGATTGGTATTTGGGTGAGCCAGTGTGTAAACAGCTTTATTATTGACGATCTAAATGTCGCTATCATTTGTGAAAATGAACTGCTTGGTCACAAGATCATCCAGCGCCGTCGTACCGATAAAAAAATACAAGCAAACAACGATGCGCTAGTACGAAACCTCACTGAGTTAAGTATTGGTCAACCGGTTGTGCATATCTCTCATGGTGTCGGTCGTTATCTCGGCCTGCAGATTATTGCTAACGCTGGGATGGAAACCGAGTTTTTAACCCTTGAATATGCCAATGCAGCAAAGCTCTATGTACCGGTTTCTGCACTGCACCTTATCAGCCGTTATAGCGGTGCCGGAGAAGCGTCAGCGCCACTACATAAACTAGGCAGTGATAGCTGGGTAAAATCCAAAACCAAAGCAATGGAGCGTGTTCGAGACGTTGCTGCAGAATTATTGGATATCTACGCACAGCGCGCCGCTAAAAGTGGTTTTCAATATAAATGCGACAAAGAATCATATGCTGCCTTTGCCGATGGATTCCCGTTTGAAGAAACAGACGATCAGAAAACGGCGATTCAAGCCGTGCTGGATGATATGCGCCAAGACAAAACGATGGATCGTCTTGTATGCGGTGATGTGGGGTTTGGCAAAACAGAAGTAGCAATGCGCGCTGCCTTCATGGCAATGATGAACGACAAACAAGTCGCCGTACTGGTGCCGACCACCTTACTTGCTCAGCAGCATTTCGAAAACTTCAAAGATCGTTTTGCTAACTGGCCTGTACGTGTCGAAGTTATCTCTCGTTTTAAAACAGCTAAAGAACAAAAGCTGATTTTAGCTGATGTAAAAGCCGGTAAAGTTGATTTACTCATTGGTACGCACAAGTTACTCAGTAATAAAATTGAGTTTGCCGAGCTTGGTTTGCTTATTATTGACGAAGAACATCGCTTTGGTGTGCGTCAAAAAGAAAAAGTAAAAGCGCTACGTGCCGACATTGATATTTTAACGCTAACCGCAACGCCAATTCCAAGAACACTGAATATGGCCATGAATGGCATGCGTGATTTATCTATCATAGCAACACCACCAGCAAAGCGTTTGGCCGTTAAAACATTTGTCCGCCAGTACGAGGACAATGTGGTAAAAGAAGCAATCATGCGTGAGATCATGCGTGGTGGTCAGGTTTATTTCTTGCATAACAATGTCGACTCAATAGATAAAACAGCTGAAGCATTGGCGTTACTCCTACCGGAAGCGCGTATTGTTACGGCTCACGGGCAAATGGCAGAACGTGAATTAGAATCCGTTATGACTGATTTCTATCATCAACGTTTCAATGTGTTGGTATGTACAACCATTATCGAAACGGGTATCGACATCCCTACTGCCAATACAATTATTATGGATCGTGCAGATCATCTCGGTTTAGCACAACTTCATCAATTACGTGGTCGTGTTGGTCGTTCTCATCACCAAGCCTATGCCTACTTATTAACGCCCCACCCTAAACGCATCACCAGTGACGCTAAAAAACGTCTTGAGGCTATCGCATCATTAGAAGATCTTGGTGCAGGTTTCACCTTGGCAACGCACGATCTTGAAATCCGTGGAGCTGGTGAACTATTAGGTGATGAGCAAAGCGGTCAAATAACCTCTGTTGGTTTCTCCTTGTATATGGAAATGCTCGACCAGGCAGTGAAAAGTATCAAAGAAGGTAAATCAGTTTCGCTTGAAGAAGCCCTTAAAAATCAAACCGAAATTGAACTACGTGTGCCAGCGCTATTACCGAATGATTACATTCATGACGTTAATATGCGTTTATCTCTGTATAAACGTATCGCAAGTTGTCAAAGTGAAGAGCAGTTACGTGAAGTTCAAGTTGAACTTATTGATCGTTTTGGATTATTACCTGACAATGCTAAAAACTTGATCCGTCAAACCGAGTTAAAATTACAAGCAGAGCCTTTAGGTATTAAACGACTTGAAATAGGTCCCGCTGGTGGCTATATTAGCTTTGGTGAAGATAATCAGGTTGATGTAGGCTATCTTATCCGTCTAATCCAGCAACAACCTCGTGTGTATAGCATGGATGGACCATCAAAATTGAAGTTTGCAATCAAATCACCGGATGCAAAAGATCGTGTTACATTAGTAGAAGCAATGCTAGTTGAATTTGCAAAAAATAAGATTGCAGGAGTTAAACGTTGAAAAAATCGTTAATCAGTTTATTAGTTGGTTTATCTGTTGGTAGTTCATTTGCAGTAAATGCCGCTGAAGAAGAGCGTTGGTTCGAAGTCGAAGTTATTTTATTCGAACGGAATGTCAACCCAGATAAAGTGATAGAGCATTGGGATCAAGCCGTATATCCAACTTATTCCAAACAGAATAAAGACCCGATGTCATTGTTCATTAACAATGACAATTTGATCACACCAAACGGCGATACTAAGACCAATGCACAAGCTTTCGCAAACGATACAATAACAGCAGGCTTACAGCCTACGTTTATCGACGATAGCGATACGTTACCTATATACGGTGAAGATAGCGGCCAGCAGGCTGTCGCTAAAACAAATATAAACAGCGATTTAATTAAATCGACGCATGTTGTCATTGATGGTGCAAATTTAAAAGATAACATCAAAGACCCAGCCTTACAAATTGTGCCAGCAAGTGAATTGCAACTTAATAAACAATTTGCAGCACTTAACAATCATGCTAACTACAATGTTGTTTTGCATACAGCATGGCGTATGCAACCTCAAACACGAAAAGACGCAATACCAATTCGTCTGTTCGCGGGTCAAAATTACCAGCAACAATACCAGTTGAATGGTAATGCTATAATCCAGAACCTCACACCGACAGCCATTACTGCCAATGCAAGCACGATGACCAATGAATCAAATGTAATTGATTTAGATAATGCAGCGACCATCAATGATGGCGTTATCATTCAAACAGGCGGCGTTGAAACGATGACCCCCCCTGTTACACCAGTAGAACCGACAACTCCTGTTTGGAAGATTGATGGTGAATTAACGATATACCTAGAACATTATCTTTATGCAAAAACAAACTTGTTTGTACGTAAAGAAGGTACTAAAGTTATTCCTGCAACTCAAATTGAAGGTGTAAAAACAACTGAAAAAGTAACAACGAACGCTGAAAATGTCGATTTATTGAAACTACTCGATATTCATTTAGAACCTAAGCAAGCAAAGCACAACGAAATAGCGTTAACAGATAAAAAAATTAAAATCAATGATGATACATCACTTGGCGAAGCCGTTAACAATGTACAACCACGTGATAAAACGGTGCCTTTCTTAAATAGCTATCCAATGCAACAATTACGCGTGATCCGCAGTGGCGAAATTCACTACCTTGATCACCCAATGTTTGGCATGCTAATTCAAATCAGAAAGTATGAGCCACCAGTACCTGAAAAAACAGAGGCGGCCCAATAAGGTAACGTTTTTAGTGACCTTTGGACCTAACCATAGTTAAAAAGGTTTTTAATATAATAATCGTATCTGCTTTAAGCCAGCGACTAAAACTCGTTAGGTTTAAAGCATATGTATGATCCCAATAGAGCTTATTTTGCACATCTTCTATGCAAGTATCTGCACCTTGAGATATTTGTGCTAACCCGGTTATACCCGGCCTAACACCGTGAGTACGCTCTAAATAATACGGGATTTTTTCTTCTAATTTACCACAAAAAATAGGCCGCTCAGGTCTTGGTCCTACAATCGCCATGTCGCCAAGTAACACATTCACCAGCTGCGGTAGCTCATCTATCCTCGTTTTACGTAAGAATCGACCTACAGACGTAGCTCTATCATCTTGTTCTTGTGCCCAAACAGGACCTGATTTCGATTCTGATTCTAGCACCATCGTTCTAAATTTAATGAGCATAAACACTTCTACATATTCATAACGAATTTCACCGACGCGTAATTGACGATAAAAAACAGGCCCTTTAGAGTTCAATTTAATGACGAGTGCTATAAATGGCACAAAAGGGGCGATAATACACAATGAAACTATCGATATGAGCATGTCAGAAATTCGTTTAGGAATAACCACGCTTTTTCTCTGAAAATCATTGCCATGATCTTGCTCACTATTAATTTTAACCCAAGCCCCTCGCTCTAAACCAAAGATATAACGAATTCCACCATAAAAACTAGCCATATAACCTACTGCTATATAATAAAGTGATGCCCAAGGTTGACGAACAGGCGCGATATCAAACAGCAAACCCACAGCCGAACCACCATACAAACAGCATTGACTAAAGCATAAGAACCAAGCTACGTTGGCAACAATGACATATTCACTATTTGTTAGAAAGAATGTAAACACAAATAAAACCAATAAATTAAATGGCATTAACGTCCGTAAGAATTTACCACTAAAAAAGTTAAACCCCGTCAGTCCATGCCCTGATGATAATAAACTACTAAGCCGAAGTACTTGTTGAACATTACCAGCGCCAATGCGGGTACGTCGCGAAAAATCATCAGACTCACTTGTTGCCTCCATTTCAATAATCGAAATGCGTTCATCCAATACAGCCCTATATCCACGACTTACTAATAACATAGGGAAGACAAAGTCATCATTAATGGTATCAAACGGGATCTCTTCAAATAACCTAGCTTTAATTGCGTATAAGGCACCAGGAGGTCCAATAATTGACCCCGTTACACTTTCTGCTTTACGAATATTTCGTTGGTACTTCCAATAATGAGTTTCACCTTTCGAACCATCCTCATATAGCTGATAGTCACCCGTTACAATCCCAACATCGTCTTCAGCCATCCGATAAGCAAATATCTGCATCGCATCAATGGAAATTAACGCACTCACATCACTCAAAACTAAAATATCGGACTTTGCTTTATATTGCCTTAATAGTTTATTGATAACATAAACCTTGCCATGATTTTCTTCGTGCACATCTAATTCAATGTGTATGTTATGCAATTCAAACTGATCTAAGTATTGTTCCGCAACTTGTACAGAATTATCTGAACAACCATCAAACCCGAGCACAACATGTAATTTATCGGCCGGATAATCAAGCATAAGTAGATTCGTCAGCTTGTCCCCTAAGTATTTAGCTTCGTTATAGACAGGCATAACGATCGTTATTATAGGAAGTTCATTATCAACATCATTTGAAACATATTTTCGTGATTTAAATGTGTCATTTTTTTTCCCTCTCACCTTACACTTTGCGTAGAGTTGCAAAATTTTAGGGTAAGCCCAGTGATGGTAAATGAATAAGTTAATCGATAATATTGCACCAAACAGAAGCCAATCCATAGGCTACTCCTCAATAAGCTTGTTATAAGCTTTGATCATCTTTTTAATATCAAAATTTTGCGTAATAAAATCACGAGGTTGATACTCACTACGCTGCTTTATCTGTGCTTTTATCGCAATATGAAATTCATTAACAGAATGGCGTTTAATTAATCGACCCGTTTGTTTACATACACCCTCATGCACACCGCCAACATCACTACAAACGACAGGAACATTACACGACTGAGCTTCTAATATTGACAAAGGTAGTCCTTCATTTGACGAAGTAAGTACGAATAAGTCTAACTGATGATAAAAACTAACTATATCATCTGTATAGCCAATGAATTTAACTTTAGTTGACAAGCCTAATTCCTGCACTAAATTAACAAGGTTATGCTGTTCAGGGCCATCGCCAGCGATATATAGTTCCACATTAGGAATATCCGCGATAGCTTGAATTAATACGTCCAAGGATTTTTCAGTGACAAGCCTTGCTGCGCAACCAATTTTGAAAACACGGGTGTTATTTTTATAACGTTTATGATTTAGGCTAGGTAAAAATTTTTCTGTATCAATGCCATTTAAGATCGTGACAGGATTAACATTACTGCCAAGCATTTCAGATAGCTTTATTCCAACCGTTGACGCATCGGCAACTAACGTGATTCGACTTAACCGCAACATTAACTTTGTCATCTGTAACTGCTTATTATCAAGCAAATGCCACGTATCATGTTCTGTATGAATATGCTGTATGTTGGTTGATTTTAGCGTTGCCATACAACCATAAAGCAAAGGACCAATGTGATGAGTGTGTATAACATCAGCCTCTAATGTCCTTAATATTTTACGCAGTCGCCTTACCGTCGAGAGTGTAAACCCCGGTTTCTTGTCTAAAAAAACTAATCGTTCTTGATACCGTTTCAATGCAGGCCAGAGCGCTAAACAAGCCGACTTATCCCCCTCTAACGCTACGATGTAAACCCTAACATCTGAATCTTGTAATCGCATGATATCAATCACTAACTTTTCAATGCCACCCGGTTTTAGATGTTGAATAATTTCAACCATGATTTTCATTATCAACATCCTTTTCATAATCAATCGAAGGTAATCGTACGATAATGTCAATACCATCAAACAAGCTTATTTTTCTGATGTGCCATAACGTATCGTCTAATAACTCGACTATAACCGCCAAACCAATACCACCACCTATACCACTAAATAGACCAATAATTATGTATACGAACAGAGATAAATTAGAGGGATAACCTGGCGTAAAAGGCCTATCAATTACTTTAATTTTTTCAGGTTCTTCATGACGACCTAGCTCACCAGTCACTTTTGCCATCTCGTGACGGTTTAACAAGTCATGATATAATTTGGTGTTAACGGTCAGATCACGCTTTAGAGCACTCAGCTCTTTCGCCACATCCGCTTCCATCGCGACGTTACTTGTTAAATGCTCCGATTGTTGTCGTAACATTGCAACTTCATTTTCTAATTGTATAACGCGCGATTGAGCGGCTTGCAGATTCTCTAACTGAGATAATAACAATGACGGCACTTTACTTTCGCCATTCCCCTTATCAGCAACAGAGACCAAATTCCATAGCTGTTCTAGCTGTTCATCTGTTAATGCCACGTTTTTACTTAGTAATTTATTTTGCTCATTTCTTAAATTATTTAACTGCAATTCAACAGATTGAACTTTAGAATGGCTACGGGTGTAACTTGCTTTTAAGAGTGACAGTTTTGCTTCTGCTGCTACGATTTGCTCTTCAACTACACCGATCACGGGATTCGTTTGCGCCAATTTAAGCTTTAGGCTATTCAACTGACCATAAGCGCCTGACAATTCAATATTTTTCTCTCTAATTTCACTGTAAATAGAAAATAGCGTCTGATTATTTTGAATAAATAACTCAGGTAAAACTCCGATATGTTTACGACGAAATGAAGCCATTTTTTCCTCTGCTACGACCAACTTATCACGCCTTAACTCTAGCTGTGCAAGTAGAAATTCCTCTGATGAAACAATTGATGCTCTACTGGGTGCCATTAAACTATCAATAAACAATTGACTAACAGAGCTCAAAATCGATTCCATTTTATTTGGATCATCCCAACTCAAAGAGATAATCACCAGATCTGTGCCAGATAGCGTCAATAGGATTGCATCTGACAGTTGTTCAACAATTAAGTCTCTTTCTCGATAACTGCTGCTGGTATCGATTAACTCATTTTGCTTAGCAACGGTTAATAGTATGTGCCGGCTATGTACTAACACGCGTAAAGCCACGATCCTTTGTTCAAGATTAAATGATACTGATAAGTCTTCTAAAAATGGATTAAGCAATGCACTTTCCTGAACTAATATCGATGTGTGTGCATCGTATCGCTTATCCGTGATAACACTCATGAAAGATGCACTCAGCATTGCGATTACAATAGCAACACCAAGGTAATAACGTCGGCGCCACATTGTCTCGATAAATCGATAAATATTACCCCATACAATAATACCCATATTTACAGCCTAGAGTTCTCAACTAAATCCGTTTTTTTATCAGTATCTATACGTGTTGTTTGGACAATATTTTCTTTAACCACTACAGAGTCCGCAGCCAATTTCGGATCATAATTAACCTGACGTATTTCCTGATTTTTAGCTAAGGCTTGGCTAACAGCTTGCACACGTTTATGTCCGATAAGCAAACCTGTATAGTCATTTTCGGCTTTTGCTTTACCATAACTAATGATCGCGCCGTGCTGCCAGTCATAAAGGTAAAGTAACTGATTTCGCTGCTCTCTGCTTAACTCTACTTGCTTGTATTCAAAAATAAAATTTAGTTTTCTCGGTTCTACTACTGCCGGTTTATCACGTTCTGATACCGATGCTATCCCAATCATTGCCATTGGAATAACCGTTGGTGAATTCGCACATCCGAACTGCGATATTAACGTGACGAATAGTAATGCTATTCCTCTATATTTATTCTGGATAAGTCCTTTCATAACATACTCCCAAGACCATTGTTAATTACATGCAATGTTGTCTTTATCTGTTAGTTTCTGCATTAATAACGTAGAAACATAATCACACCTCGCTTCCCAAGTTGAGCTTTCAACCATTTTCCGAGATACGTCTTTAAGCTGTTTAAGCTCTGCCTGCGATAAAATTAATGCTGTATTTAACTGCTCTAGCATCTGTTGCTGATTTTCTGCAATATAAATACATTCTGAAAATTCCATGACTGCTGGATATTTAGTGCTTAGAATTGGGTGTCCAATGGCTAGATATTCTCTTAATTTTAAAGGATTACATGCTCGAATCTGTTCATTATCAACGAATGGGATTAATGACACTTGCCAATTAGCTGCATATTTAATCAATTCTTCATGAGGCATATCGACCAGATGAACAATATTTTCATACCCAAACATTGGACAATCGTCGATCTCAATTTTCCCAATAAATAGAAATGTAATATCGGGTCTAGCACGCGCGAGGAACGTTATTAATTCAAAATTTAACCAACGGGTAATACTGCCATAATAGCCTACGACAAGATCGGAGTCAGGATAATGATTCGGGCGTTTGTACACTGACGAAAAGTGCTTTAAATCTACGCCATGTGGTAACAAGTAGGTTTTATGCTGAGGAAATTGACGAGCAATATTGTCACTTGCGGCAAAAATAATATCAGCACATTTTACCAGTTCAACCTCTTCAAAATTAACCTTATTATGATCAACACCGTGCAACGCACTAAAGTCATCACCGACATAATAAACGACAACATCTTCTTCTAATGCATCGATAACACAACGCCCCGTCGGTAATGATAACCATAAAATACGCGATAAATTTTTATCCGTTACATGCCGACCCAACAGTGCTCGAATTTGATACGTTAATAACAAACGATTAATCACATAAGCGATATAACTTCCAGGCCAAGGTAAGGCGATTGGAGCAAGGATTTCTAACGGCTTCATCTCAACATTCGACAGCGTTTTATTCTGGTTAAAATCATTCGCACAGGCATCCTTCAGTTGTTTTAGTTTTTCAATAATACGTTTACCATCCGTTAACTTAGGACGTCTCAAACCTATTGAGTTAACCCAGTATACCTGATGCTTACGCGTGATTGATTTCATCAAATGCTGTGTACTGCTTGGGTGGCGCCCCCAGTCTTCACCAAATACAATCCATTGCCAATTGTTCATAGTGATTTAATTACCTTAGCTGGTATGCCACCAGCAAGTACACTTGAGGGTAAATCTTTGGTCACTATACTGCCTGCAGCAACAATTGTGCCTTCTCCAATAGTAACCCCAGCCATAACACTGACACCCGTTGCTAACCAAACATCTCGCTTTAAAACAATATCACCGACTTGATGTTCATGATCTGCTAATCCCGCAGCGCGCTCTTTTGCATCAACAGGGTGACCAGGGTAACCTGCCAAAAAAACCCGTCCTGCTAGCCTGACATTATCTTCAATCACAATATTACCACCTACCGCAATATTATTTTGCCAGTTTATATCGACATTGTTTCCGATTATTAGACGAGATGGCCGCCCGTCCATACTACGTCCACTTAATGTTGAAATACCAGATACACGGCAATTGTCGCCCATTTCAATAGTTAAATGTCCCAATACCAACGGCATTCCTGAATATAGGTATAAGTTACTCGGTCTTGTTACTAAGCGACATTTAAATAAAGGGGTCCAATATAAAACCCGCAAGATATTTGCGAATAAGTGGGTAATAAGAAGGTGTATTCGAAGCATACAAGGATGAATAAAAGGAATAACGGGTATAGAAAAATGCATCAGTTCACGAATACAACGATGGCACGCTTTAGCTATCGCACTCTCGTCATTTTTTAGCCATAGCTTTATTGATCCAAGCATATCCATATAAGAGCTGTCCTTGTAACCGTTAACTATGTATCAAGACTAGACTATATAAAAACAATAGATTAAATATGCTTAAAAAATGTTCTATATTAAAAAGTACAAAATTGAAACACAGGTCTGCCGTAATTAATTAAATCGACTAAGCTATCTATTAATGCAAAGGATTTGTAACTTATAGATTCAGTAGGGGCGAATATGAAACCAACAGTGAGTGTCATTATTCCAAACAAAAATTGTCTTCCCTCTCTACCTCAAGCAATCGAGAGTATCTGGCAACAAAATATAGATAATATAGAAGTCATCATTGTTGACGATGGTTCAACTGATGGTAGTTGGAAATGGATTTGCCAGCTCTGCCGAAAACACAATAATATTATCGCCTTAAAATTAAATGGTGAAGGTACTTCGACTGCTAGAAACCATGCGGTTCGGGTGGCAAGTGGGACATATATTGCCTTTCTTGATGCCGATAAATTCTGGTATAAAAACAAACTACAACAACAAATTAAATTTATGAAAGAAAAACCACAGCTTGGTATTTGCTTTACTAACTGCGAATTAATAAATGATAAAAGTGAAGTAACCCATGATAGCTTTACCCATAGTAACTATTTTAAACAACAAATAGTCCAACATAGCGCGGATGCATTTGTCATCCCTAAAGGTGCTGCCGCGATCTTCTCCGAAAACATCATTGGCACATCGACCGTACTTGTTAGGCGAGATTTATATTTAGCACTAGACGGTTTTGATCATAATATAAAGCTGGTATCAGATTGGGACTTGTGGTTAAAAATAGCATTACACACTGCAATCGGTTGTATTAAGAAACCATTAGCAGCTTGCCTACGCAAAAAGACCATTATAACGAATCGAATTAAGCAGTTAAAAGCTGTTGAACAGGTTATCAGGCGCTACGAAAGAAAAATTAAAACCATTGACCCTTATGCGGTACGCTCTGCTCATGCACATTTATCAGAATCGTACGCAGAATATTACCGCCAAGTAGCCCGTCCAACTCGAGCATTGGCCTGTGATATCAAGGCTCTGTGTGAACAACCTGCATCACGCCGTTTTCGAAATATCTTCACCGATTTAAAACTGACTATCCAGATGTCCGGGTATGCCACAATCTAAATATGTAGTTTATACATGCATAAAAGGCTTACTCAGCAACATATTTTGTTAATGAGTAAGCCCATTTAATTACACAGGATTATCAATATCAATAAAAGTTACGTCCAAACCTTTTTCTTCTGCTAACCATTCACCTAACGCTTTAACACCATAACGTTCTGTTGCGTGATGACCCGCAGCAAAAAAACTTATACCGGCTTCACGAGCCAAATGAATGGTCTGTTCGGACGCTTCACCACTGATAAATGCATCAATTCCCTGTTCAATTGCTAATTCAATATAACTTTGACCACCGCCAGTACACCAAGCCACCGATTTAATTGGTTTACCCGCATCAACAACCAAGGGAGCACGGTTAAGTTGGGTTTCGATACGTTGAGTGAGTTCTTCAGTTGAGATCTCATCTTCGAATTTACCCACCAAAGCAACACTCGCTTTATCCCACGGTTCCAAACCACGACGAACTGTAATACCTAATAGCTTAGCTAATTCAACATTGTTACCCAACTCAGGGTGTATATCTAACGGCAGGTGATAAGCATACAAGTTAATATCATGCTTGATCAGCGTTTTAATGCGATTATATTTAATCCCCGTAATCGCTGGTGATTCATTTTTCCAAAAATACCCATGATGCACTAAAATTGCATCTGCTTGCTGCTCTACTGCAGCGTCAATTAATGCTTGAGATGCTGTGACCCCCGTGATCACTTTAGTCACTGTGTCTTTACCCTGAACCTGCATACCGTTAACGGTAAAATCACGAACACGATGTGGCTGCATAAAGTCAGTTAAAATATTTTCAAGTTTTTTATTATTGAGTGAGGCCATGCCCGCTCCTCGTTATTTGTTGAATCCTAATCTAAGGTTATATGTATACGTTAAGTTTGAGCTTGAAGCAAATAACATGCCGATAGAAAGTGTTTTAGACACCTATAACTATAATTTTAACCATCCGATAGTACGTGATCTAGCATGGTCGATTGCAAGTCCTCCAATGGTTAACGTAAAGAGCAACGTCCTTATTTCAACAGATTGGTTAGCTCAACAATACACAGACTACTTACCGCGGCTCTTTGCTTTAGATGTCGACCCTGCGCCATTACTCAATTTTATACGACCAGCTACAAGGTTAGGTTTATATTTTGAACAACTTTGGCACTTCTTTTTTACCGATAATCCAAACTTTGACGTGCTGCTCGCTAATACGCAAGTGCGTGATGATCATTTTACCTATGGAGAGTTTGATTTTATTGTCAAAGACAACACCACTAATCAAGTCACTCACTTTGAAGTCGCAGTAAAATTTTATCTTGGCTACCCTAGCACAAATAATGAACCACCATTATGGTATGGCGCGAACATGAAAGATCGTTTCGATATTAAATTTAACCATATGCTAGAACACCAGATTAAGTTAGGTCATCAAGAAGCAGCACAAAGAGTATTACGCGAACACAATATCAATATTGATGATGAGAAAATAATACTCAAAGGCCGTTTATATCAAGCACACCCTGCTCTTGAGCTAACAAACCAGTTATTACCGAATAGCTGTAATTGGCGTTGGATAACACATCATCATTTTAAGAAAGAGTCCATAGATTACCGTTGGTATCAAATTATGAAGCCTAATTACCTCGCAACACGGACCAAGACCGAACTTGATATTTATCAACACCGAACAATGGGCGAAAAAAAACCGCTACAGCTCCTTAGATATAACAATCAAAAAGAAGCAGAACGGTTAATACTTGTTCCCGACGAATGGCTAGCTAAAATTAAGCTGGACCGTTCAAAACAGGCTAAAATTAGTCAAGTGTAATTGGAGCAAAATCAACAATCGGATTAACGTCAGCATCATAATCAACGCCGTCGATACCAAAGCCAAACAATGCTAAAAACTCATCTTTGTAATACTGATAATCAGTCGTTTCAAATAAGTTCTCATCGGTAACTTCGTCCCATAGCTTCACGCAAGTAGCTTGAATGTCTTCACGAAGTTCCCAATCATCCATACGTAGACGATTTTCCTCATCTAATTTAGCGTTGCTAATACCTTGTGGGTAAAGTGAGCCACGGAATAGACGTGAAATTTGCTCTAAACAACCTTCATGTAAACCATGTTCTTTCATCACACGGAATGCCATTGCGATATAAAGCGGCATAACAGGAATTGCAGCACTTGCTTGTGTGACTACAC
>Ga0209291_1001661_pt1 | contig 19438 bp, 17 predicted proteins | sample GOMGulsemesocosm_FD_184633 | JGI IMG/M metagenome (GOLD analysis project Ga0209291, IMG submission 184633) | Methane-oxidizing microbial communities from mesocosms in the Gulf of Mexico - GOM9B Gulf of Mexico (SPAdes) (version 2) | ecosystem: Environmental > Aquatic > Marine > Cold seeps...
CATTCCTGCGTTACCGTAGGAGCAACCGTCAGTCATATCGCTTTTGTCGAAAACGCTAACCTGAAAGCCTTCTTTTGCTAGATAATAGGCTGAACATAAACCTATTATTCCGCCACCGATGATACTTGCTTTTTTCATGCTTATTAAAGTTAAAAACCCAATGGTGGGTTATATTACCTGAAACCCGAATGCATACGGATCATCATCTTCATCTATTTTAATAGTGTTGTAACCATACACTTTTGCCCATCCTTGAATACTTGGGATAATAGCTGTTTTTCCGTCTAAAGTAGTTTCTTCTTCAACACGACCTATAAACTTACTTCCTATATAACTTTCATGGATAAATTCTTCACCCTTTTGAAGTTTTCCTTTTGCATGTAATTGTGCAATTCGTGCTGAGGTTCCTGTGCCACAAGGACTTCTATCTATAGCTTTATCACCATAAAACACTGCATTACGACCTGATGATGTAGGGTCTAAAGGTGTTCCTGTCCATAACATATGGCTCACATCACGAATGGTATCATTCTCAGGATGGATAAACATGTCAGGGTATTTTTCATTGATTCGCTTACGTACTTCCTGACTGTATTGTATAATTTTGCTTGCGGTAAAATCCTGAATACCCGAAAAGTTTTGTTGAGGATCTACAATAGCATAGTAATTTCCTCCGTAAGAAACATCAAAGGTAATTTCTCCTAATTCCGGACAATTGACCGTTAATCCTTCTGCAGCTAAATAGCTTTTTACGTTTGTTAATCTTACCCAGTCCACTTTTTTACCAGTTTGTTGATATTCAATATGTACCAAACCTGCAGGAGCTTCCATTTTAATTATACCTGGTGTTTTTGGAGTCACCAAGCCCTCTTCAATAGCAATGGTTACTGTACCAATAGTACCATGACCACACATTGGTAAACAACCAGATGTTTCAATAAATAAAATTCCAAAATCGTTTTCAGGATTACTTGGGGGAAAAAGAATACTCCCAGACATCATATCATGACCTCTGGGTTCAAACATTAGTCCTTTACGAATCCAATCGTATTCTTTTAAGAAATGCTGTCTTTTTTCAGACATATTATCCCCCTCTAAGTTAGGTCCTCCACCTGCAACAACCCTAACAGGATTCCCGCAAGTATGAGCATCTACGCAAAAAAATGTTTTGTCTACAGCCATATTATTTTAATGATTGAGGTAGTAATTCTTTTGGAAAAGATTGGAAAGAAAAAGGTCTTACCCAGCGTTTTATTGATCCAGTTCCTACTGCTGTAAAACGCGAATCTGAAGATGCTGGATATGGTCCACCATGAGTCATAGAATCACATACTTCAACTCCTGTTGGAACGCCATTAAATATAATTCTACCTACTCGGTTTTGTAATGCATCAACAATTTCAGCTAGATTAGCGTAATCTTCTTCCTCAGCCAAGATTGTTCCTGTCAATTGTCCTTCTAATCCTTCAATAATTTCAATTAATTGTCCTTCGTCTTTACAGCGGACTACTAATGAAAATGGACCAAAAACTTCTTGGTGCATTTTTGGATTGATTAAAAAGTCAGTTCCAGAAACGGTAGATATTTGTGTTGGCGCAAAATTTGCTTCAACTTCGTCTTCGATAACTGCCACTACATTTACTCCAGATTGTGATGAAACAGAAGCTCCATTACTTATAAAATCTCTTTTAATATTTGGATGTAACATACATTGAGGGGCAATAGCTGTAGCTTTTTCAGCTAAATCTTTTATAAACCCATTTGTATTTTCGTTATCTATAGTTAAAATCAGACCTGGGTTGGTGCAAAATTGACCTGTTCCCATAGTAATAGATCCAGCGTATGTAGATGCTATTTCTGCTGATTTTTTAGCGATACTATTTTCAGTAATAATTACTGGATTAATACTTCCCATTTCTGCAAAAACAGGAATAGGTTCAGGACGCTTAGCTGCAATATCAAATAATGCTCTACCACCAGCAATACTTCCTGTAAAACCAACAGCTTTTACTTTTGGATGTCTTACTAAGGCTGCACCAACTATTCTACCGCTTCCTGTGATATTGGAAAACACTCCATTTGGCATACCTGTTTTTTCTGCTGCTTTTATAATAGCTGATGCTACTAGTTCACCAGTTCCAGAATGCATAGAGTGAGATTTTACAATTACTGGACAACCAGATGCTAATGCACTTGCTGTATCGCCACCTGCAGTTGAGAATGCTAAAGGGAAGTTACTTGCCGCAAAAACAACAACCGGACCTAATGGAATAGAAGTTTTTCTAAGATCATCCTTAGGCATTGGTTGTCTGTCCGGAATAGCTTTGTCAACAGTGTTTTGTTTCCAATTTTCACTTTCTACTAAATTAGCAAAACTTTGCAATTGAAAAATTGTTCTACCACGTTCTCCCATAGCTCTACCTTCTGGTAAGCCACTTTCTGACATGTATGTTTGAACAAGATCATCACCTAAAGCTAAAATTTCATCTGCTATTGCATTTAAAAATTCAGCACGTTTTTTTCCTGAAATTTTACGATATTCTTTGAAAGCTTGACTAGCTAATTGTACCGCTTCATCAACTTCGTTAATAGTAGCCGCATAAAAATTATACGAATTTTCTACATTTAATTTTGGGTTAAATGTTTTATGAGTATCTGTCCCATTTGCAGATAATTTATTTCCAATAAAATTTTTTCCTGTTATCATGCTAATAATTTTATGTTATAACCAATAAACCTTAGAAGCGTTATACTTCTAAGGTTTATGGTAGTGGTTAAGGGGTGTTTCTTATTCTTTTTGTATGCTCAACTTGATCAACAGGCTTGTAAATTCGTTCTGTTGAAACGGGGTATTTCTCTAATAAATGTGCTGGTCTTATTGGTCGCTTGGTAAACCCACCTTCGCAATTTGGACATACCTGATGCAATACATCTGAAACACAATCTGAACAGAAGGTGCATTCAAAAGAACAAATCATTGCTTCTTCTGAGTCGAAAGGCAAATCTTTATTACAATGTTCACAATTAGGTCTTATTTTCAGCATATTACAAAGATACTTAAACCATTGCATTTATTGTTTTATACTCAGGAAGCACTGGGCGTGTTTCCAAAGCAGCATTTATAATAGCTAAAACATTTTGTCGTTCTTCTCCAATTAAAGGTAAACGTGGTGCTCTTACATTTTCGGTACCAATTCCTGTTGCTACTTCTGCCAATTTAATGTTCTGTACTAGTTTAGAATTAATATCTAATTCTAACACTGGTAAGAACCATCTGTAAATCTCTAAAGCTTCAGCAAACTTTCCTGCTTTGGCTAAAGTGTAAATTGCTACAGTTTCAGCAGGGAATGCATCTACTAATCCAGCAACCCAACCATCTGCACCTAAAAGTAAGCTTTCAAGCGCTAAAGTATCAACACCACTTAAAATTGCTAACCTGTTTCCAAAGCGATTTTTCATACGAGTGATGTTTGAAATATCACGAGTAGATTCTTTTACTGCTTGAATGTTTGGGCAATCACGTAATAATTCATCAAACATATCTAGAGTAACTTCAATACCGTAATCTACAGGATTGTTGTAAACCATTATAGGTAATGATGTACTATTTGCAACAGCTTTAAAGTAAGCTACAGTTTCTCTATCATCTGCTTTATAACGCATAGGAGGCAACATCATTAATCCGCTTGCACCATCTTCTTTTGCTTTTTTGGCTGCTTCAATTGCAGCTGTAGTAGTTTGCTCTGCTACATTCATAATAACAGGTACTTTTTCTGCAACTATTTTAACTGTTTCACGAACTAATGTTCTCTTTTCATTGTCAGTTAGAGTACTTGCTTCTCCTAAAGTACCTCCTAGTATAATACCACTCACACCTGCTTCCAGTTGTGCGTCAATATTTACTTTAAACATTTCTAAATCTAACGTATCTTCGTTAGTAAATTTAGTCGTTACTGCAGGCATTACACCTTTCCAATTAATAGTCATAATTATCGTTGTTTTTGAAGGGACAAAGATAGTAGGCAATTCCAAGATATAAATCATGTAGATTACCATGTATTAATACTATATTACCTTAAAATAGGTTTTTATGGTCTTTTTTAAGTAATATTGAACTATAATTAATATAAATTAAAGAGTTAAGACATGAAAGTGCTACCGTTTAAGATACCGAAATCGTCAACTGATACACTTATTATTGAGGAAGATATAGGGGATGTATTTTATGATAAACTGCATCAACATGAAGAAGTGCAGCTATCTTATATTGTATCTGGGAAAGGAACCTTCATTGTAGGTGACACGATCAAAAACTATGAAACCAATGATATTTTGATTTTTGGAAGCAATGTGCCTCATGTATTAAAAAGCGATATAGAATCTAATGTTTCATCACATATGATTTCAGTGTTTTTTACTTTAAATAGTTTTGGTGAGGAGTTTTTTAATTTACCAGAGTTTCAAAAAGCAAAAAGCTTTATTTCAAAAGCTGAACTAGGATTAAAGCTTAAGGATATTGATTTAAAAGAAAAATTTGCGAACATTATTAAGGAAAGCAAATTAAGACGTTTTATGTTGTTTTTAGAAATTCTTGATAAAATGATGCAATCAGATTATGAAACAGTAGCGTCTTTTTCAACAAAGAAAATATATACAGATAACGAGGGGAAAAGAATGAGTGCAATTTTTGATTTAGCGCTTAATAATTATCACAAGGATATTACACTTGATGAAGTTGCTGAAGTTGCTACAATGACTCCAAATGCATTTTGCAGGTATTTTAAACAGCGAACGCATAAAACATTCATTCAATTTTTAACTGAAATTAGAATAGAAAAATCATGTAAATTATTATCTAAAAATAATGAATTGTCTATAGCTGAAATTGCTTATCAATGTGGATTTAAAAACATTTCAAACTACAATAGAAAATTTAAAAGCACTAAGAGTTCAACCCCCACTGATTACAGAAAAAGAATGAGTTTATAAAACTTACTATATTTATATTATAGAGTTAAGTTTACAAAATCGATTTCTTAGTAACTTTAATATCGTGTAAGAAGAATCGCTCTTAAAAAGATATTCTCATAGTTTTTTATACGTATTGTTGTACACAAAGCAGAATGGTATTATACTACCGTTTTTGATGCTATTGAATTGTACTTTAATTAATTCGTATTTCAGGTTTTTACTATCTACATATTTTTGAACGCCTTCTTTTTGGCATAATACTTGACAAGCATTAATTGTTCGCATACTTTTTTGTTCATATAACTTTCTTTTTTATATATTAGCGGACATTATATAGAAATATTACTTTTTAAATAAAATACTCATGAAAAAACTTACAGCTTTAAAATTAGTAATGGCCGTTGCAATGTTGTCATTCTTTACAGGATTCTCACAAGAAAAACCAGTAACGAAATTATTGAAATCATATATTACTGCGTCAAACGAACTTTGTGAGACAAAACAAGTAAATAATGTATTAGCATTATTTGATGATAGATATAAAAATAATACAGCTTATGTTGGCTTATCAGGTATTGTAAAAAGAACTTCTATTAGCTTTGAGCAGTTTTCTGAGCAATTAGCAGATAACCTTAAAAACAAAAATTATAACTTTCGCATGACGATTGGTGAGATCGTTCATGAATCACAAAAAGAAAGAGCTGGAACAGTTTCTGCATTGGTAAACTTTGAATCTAAAATTGATGGTAAAGTTGCTGAAAAAGGGACTATTTTAATGAATATTGTAGCTTCTTTAGTTAGAGGTGAGTGGAAAATAATCCATAACAATACAGTAAGAGTTTCTGAAGGAAGTGATATTGGAAACTGTGTATGTTATTTATATGCAAAAGGATCTACAATGTTTAATGCAGAAACATATTATCCTGCAGGAGTTGAATATGATAGAGAATACCAATCATATAGAGTAAGTTCTAGAGACGGTAAACGTACCATCAAAGGAAATGATATTACTTATGTATGGGATTCAAATGGTGCTGTATTAGATGGTGCTCGTAAGTTAGGTACTGCAAGTACTTCAGAAGAGGCTGTAAAAATTGTATTGACACATGTATATGCTGAGACATGTACAAAAATGGATTTTAACTAATCTATAAATTATATAATAATAAAAGCCTTCAAGTTTTCTTGAAGGTTTTTTTATGTCCAACAATGGGTTTAAATATTGATACTTGTATTGGTTGATAAATGATACAACTAATTCATGTTTTGAGTACTAGTTTAAAGAATATTGATATGCAAAAAGAATATGATGTAATAGTTGTTGGTGGTGGTGCAGCGGGTTTTTTTACTGCTATTAATATTGCTCAACAGCGTACGGATTTAAAAATAGCCATACTCGAGCGCGGGAAGGATGTATTGCAAAAAGTAAAAGTTTCAGGAGGAGGACGTTGTAATGTAACCCATGCATGTTTTGATCCGAAGGAGCTTACACAATATTACCCAAGAGGAAAAAAGGAATTATTAGGTCCGTTTCATCAATTTTGTTGTGGTGATACTTTTGAGTGGTTTGATCAGCGTGGAATAGAGTTAAAAATAGAGGAAGATGGACGAGTATTTCCTATAACAGATTCTTCACAGACTATTATCGATTGTTTTCAGGGAGAAGTTATGAAATCTAATATTGATGTATTGACTAATCAAGCTCTAATAGATTTTGAGAAAGAAGATGGTAAATGGTTGGTGTCAGCAAAAGGTGAAAGCTTCACTTCTGATTTTTTAGTAATTGCTGCTGGTAGCAGTCCTAAATTATGGAAAATGATAAAGTCTAAGGGGCATACTATTATTAATCCGGTACCTTCTTTATTTACCTTTAATATAAAAGACGATCGATTAACGGACATTCCTGGAGTTGTTGCTCAAGATGTAGAAATTAAAGTGCTTGGCACAAACTTAGAAAGTAGTGGTCCGTTATTAATTACACATTGGGGACTTAGTGCGCCGTCTATATTAAAACTATCAGCATGGGGAGCTAGAAGTTTAGCGGATAAAAATTATAAGTTTGATATATCTGTTAATTTTATTGGGTTAACAAATGATGATTGTTTGAGTCAATTAAAAGAGTTAAAGCAAGATATGGCAAAAAACTTGGTTGTAAAATACAACCAGTTTGATGTGCCTAAGCGCTTGTGGCGAAAATTAGTTGAAGCAGCTCACATAACAGAAACTACTCGTTGGGCAGATTTAACGAAAAACCAATTAGAAAGTTTATCAAGTCAATTAACGCAGGCAGTTTTTAAAGTAGATGGGAAGAGTGCATTTAAAGAAGAATTTGTTACTGCTGGAGGTATTGATTTAAAAGAGATTAACTTTAAGCGCTTTGAAAGTAAAGTACATAAAAACCTGTTTTTTGCTGGAGAAGTATTAAATATTGACGCAGTAACGGGAGGTTTTAATTTTCAGAACGCTTGGACAGGAGGATATTTAGTAGCTAAAGCTATTAGTGAATCATAATAATAAGATAAAAACTATCTTTGCTTAAAATTAAATACGCAATGCCAACATCAGCATTTATACATACAACATCAGAGCTTACTATTGAAAATGGTTCGGTTACTTGGGAATCGCCAAGTAATATTGCTCTAGTTAAATATTGGGGAAAAAAGGAACATCAAATTCCTGCTAATCCTTCTATAAGTTTTACATTGAGTAATTGTAAAACGGTAACGACTTTATCTTATAAAAAGCTATCTAGTCCTTCTGACGAATATCAGTTTGAAGTTTATTTAGAAGGAAAACGACAAAACGATTTTAAACCAAAAATAAAAACGTTCTTTAAACGAATAGAGCAATATGTTCCGTTTATAAAGGCTTACGAGTTTAAAATTGAAACATCAAACACTTTTCCGCATAGTTCTGGTATTGCATCATCTGCTTCCGGAATGAGTGCATTGGCTTTGTGTATCATGAGTATTGAGAAAGAAATTAACCCTAATTTATCTGATGCAGATTTCATCAAGAAAACCTCTTTTTTAGCCCGTTTAGGTTCAGGGAGTGCTTGTAGAAGTTTAGAAGGCGATTTAGTATGTTGGGGAACGCACAAAGAAATAAAAGGAACATCAGATTTATTTGGGGTTAAATACCCAAATGAAGTTCATGAAAATTTTAAAAACTATCAAGACACAATTTTATTAGTAGATAAAGGAGAGAAACAGGTGTCAAGCACTGTTGGTCATAATTTAATGCATAAGCACCCTTATGCCGAAAATCGTTTTCAACAAGCACATGATAATTTATCTAAATTGAATAAAGTTTTTAAGTCGGGTGATTTAAAATCGTTTATTGAAATAGTAGAAAGTGAAGCATTAACATTGCATGCAATGATGATGACTAGTTTACCATATTTTATACTAATGAAACCAAACACACTTGAAATCATTAATAAAATATGGGCATTTAGACAAGTCTCTGGATTGCATTTATGCTTTACATTAGATGCTGGAGCTAACGTACATTTACTATATCCAGAAAATGAAAAGGAACAAGTTTTAGATTTCATTAACAGTCAATTAGTTGGCTATTGCCAAAATGGTCACTATATTTGTGATGGTGTCGGTTTGGGAGCTAACTTGATTACAGATTAATAACTAAAACCGAAAACTCCAATTGTAAACTGAAAACTATGAAGAAGGGACCGTTATTTTACTCAAAAATTTTATTATTTGGTGAATATGGAATCATTAAAGATTCTAAAGGGTTGTCTATACCTTATAACTTTTACAACGGAGCATTAAAATTGGAAGATACTTCTTCTGAAGAAGCTATATCTTCTAATAAAAACCTTAAGGCATTAGCGAATCACTTACAGCAATTACAAGAGACAAAGCATAGTTTAGCTCAGTTTGATATTGACAGTTTACAACAAGATTTGACTAATGGAATGTATTTTGATTCTTCTATACCTCAAGGTTATGGAGTGGGAAGTTCAGGAGCGTTAGTAGCTTCTATTTATGATAAATACGCACAAAATAAAATAACAGTTTTAGAAAACTTAACTAGAGAGAAATTATTACAGTTGAAAGAGATTTTTGCTCAAATGGAATCTTTTTTTCACGGTAAAAGTTCTGGTTTAGATCCATTAAACAGTTATTTAAGCTTACCTATTTTAATTAATTCGAAAGATAGTATTGAGCCAACAGGTCTGCCATCTCAACAAACTACTGGTAAGGGAGCTGTTTTCTTGTTAGATTCTGGTATTGTTGGAGAAACTGCACCAATGGTTAATATTTTCATGGAAAACATGAAACAAGAAGGGTTTAGAACGATGTTGAAAACACAATTTACTAAGCATACTGATGCTTGTGTAGATGATTTCTTGAAAGGAAATATTAGTTCGTTATTAGGAAATGTGAAGCAATTATCTAAAGTTGTTTTAAATAACTTCAAACCAATGATTCCAGAACAGTTCCATAAACTTTGGAAACAAGGAATTGAAACGAACGACTACTATTTAAAATTATGTGGTTCAGGTGGTGGAGGTTATATTCTTGGGTTTACTGAAGATTATGATAAAGCACAAAAAGCTTTAAAAGATTATAAGTTAGAAGTAGTTTATAACTTTTAGTCGTTATACGACATTAAAGATTCAATGCACTAATTTTCTAAGAACAAAGCTGTACTAACTTCTAAATTATGTTTTCAAGAAAACACAAACTGATTTTAAAAAAGCTATTCAGTTTATTTTCTGTAGTTAGAGGATACAATATTTTAATTATTGTATTAGCACAATACCTGTCTTCAATTTATATCTTAGCTAAAGATACTTCATTAAAAGAGGTGCTGCTAGACCCTAAATTATTCACATTAGTTTTTGCAACTTCTTTAGTTATTGCAGCAGGATACATCATTAATAATTTTTACGATTCAGAAAAAGATTTAATTAATCGGCCCAAAAAAACAATGTTGGATAGGTTAGTGAGTCAAAATACAAAGTTATCAGGGTATTTTGTACTCAATTTTATTACAGTTATATTGGCGAGTTATGTATCATTTAAAGCGGTATTGTTTTTCTCCTCGTATATTTTTATGATTTGGTTTTATTCACATAAATTAAAGCGTTACCCGTTTGTAGGGAACTTAATAGCATCATCATTGGCTATTGCTCCTTTTTTTATAGTGTTTGTGTACTACAGAAATTTTGACACGGTAATATTCTATCATGGATTATTTTTAGCATTAATCATCTCCATAAGAGAAATAACTAAAGACCTAGAGAATATAAAAGGCGATTTAACCTTGAATTATAAAACAATACCAGTTGCTTATGGTGTTAAAATAACAAAATTAATTTTATCTGCTTTAATAGTACTTACCTTAATGACTTCCATAGTATTAGCTGCTTTTTTTGAAGTAGGAAAAATGAACTATTACTTCTATTTTGCGACTGTATTATTGCTGTTTTATTCAATAAAATTATGGTTGTCAACTAAAAAAGCTGATTACGTATTGCTGCATAATTTGCTAAAGTTTGTGATTGTTATTGGAGCTTTCAGTATTGTTTTAATAAAACCATCACTACTTATCAGTAAAATTAAAGCATTATTTGTTTTAATAACATAGCTTGTTTTAACTGAATTATTCTATATATTAGAATATAAATTGTTGTCAAAATAGATGTGCATTTAGATGTTTGTAATAGTTATAATGGAACGGGTTTCTGGTATTACATGCAGTGAAAAAATCAATAATTATAATTAAATAGTAATATAATGTCTTCATGTTTAGGTTAATTAGGCGGTAGTTTACACATAATTATAAAATAAATAGCAATACCTTTGCGCAAAATTTAGTAGACATGTCAAGCGAAAGAAAGAACACTGATAGAAAGAAGCATACAAACGATTCTTATAAAAAAGCTAATGCTCCAAAATCAAGAGCATCAAAGTCAAAATCTTCTGTGAAGAAAACAGAGGTTAAAGCTGCTCCTGTTAAAAAAGGACCGTCTGATGAAATTCGTTTAAATAAATATATAGCAAATTCTGGTATATGTTCTCGTCGTGAAGCAGACATGCATATTTCTATAGGTAGTGTTACCGTAAATGGTAAAGTAGTTTCGGAAATGGGTTATAAAGTAAAGAGAGATGATGATGTTCGTTTTGATGGCTCAAGAATCAATCCTGAACCAAAAGCTTATGTACTTTTAAATAAACCAAAAGGTTTTGCAACTACTACAAGTGAAAGTAAAGGTAGGACGGTAATGGACTTGGTTGCAAACGCAACAAGTTCAAGGATTAAGCCTGTAGGTAGGTTAGGCAGAAATTCAACAGGACTATTGTTTTTTACCAATGATGATGATATGGTGAAGAAATTTACGGGTTCTAAAACTGGAGTCAAACGTTTATTTCATGTCGAATTAGATAAAAATCTAAAACAAGAGGATCTTAAAAAAATTCAAGATGGTATCCTAATAGAGGGTAAAAAAGTAACAGTAGTTGAAGCATCTTATATTACCAATTCACCTAAAAATGAATTAGGTATTTCTATCTTAAATACTGGAAATGGAGTGTTAAGAACCATTTTTGAACACTTAGGGTACGACTTAATAAAAGTTGACTGTGTGATGATTGGTGATTTAACAAAAAAAGATATTCCAAGAGGACATTGGAAACACCTTACAGAACAAGAATTAATTAACTTAAAGCATTTTAAGTAATAGCTTAGGTTTTTAGTGCATATAAGAAGTCCCATTTAATTATAATTAAGTGGGACTTCTTTGTTACACTTATTCTAATACAGTAGGTAATGTATTAAGATAAGTGTCACTTCTGTAAATACCATTATGATTACAATTGTCAATTAAATATAGTGTAATATTAGTAGGGTCAAGTTGCTGTAATTGTATTGAGTTCCCTTTAGGAGTTATCAACTGATCATCCTTTCCGTGAAAAATAGTAATTGGACAGCGAACCTTTTCTATGAACTTATAAGTAGGTATTTTGTATTCAATTAACAAACAAGGTACTATCGGTGCTATTTCGTGTACTAAAGATTCAAATGAGTAATAAGGAGCCTCAAGAATCAATGCTTTTGGATTATTGTTAGCAGCTACTTTAGCAGCTAATCCAGACCCTATAGAAAACCCTAATATAATAATCTCATTTTCTTGATATATTGTTTTTAAAAAGTCATAAGCATGTTGCATGTCATTATGGAGCATTTCTTCATTTTCTAACTGGTTTTTGTTTTTTCCAAATCCTCGATAGTCTACAAATAGTATGTCATAATTATTGTTTGTGTACAAAGGAGCTCTCATTCCCCAGTCATGTAATGCACCAGCGTTTCCATGAAGGTATAAAATAACTCCTTTTGATTTTTTGCTTTTAAATAACAGGCTGTTTATAGTATTGTTTTTGTCAACAGGGATGTTGATTTCTTCGAATTCTGCATCAAAATGGTATTGATAATTGGTTGCTAATGTTTTTGGATGAAAAAAGAATTTCTCTTGATTGAAATATAAAAAGACCATCGCAATTACATATAGTAATGAAATAGATAGAAAGAGCCCTATAATTCTTTTTTTAGTAAAAATGCGCTTCATATTTTTATGGAAAACTTATTTGATGAATAAAATTAAACCTTTTTTATAAAACATAGTCTTAAGTAATATCAAATAAAAAAACAAATTTTCATTATTGATGAAGGAGGATTTAAAGACGATTAGTAGCTTACTTTGTTTCATGTTTTTTAGCATGTTTCTTTTTAGTCAACAAGTCAAAAAAGAGTTTAACATAATGATTGAACCTGTTTTTAATGGAGAAAAACTTCTAAAGGAACATTGGTATGTGTCTAAAACAGGGGATTCAATTCAGTTCAATAAGGTAAAGTTTTATCTAACCGATTTTAAATTTGAATTAGCCAATAAATCGTATCACGAAATTAATACAAGCTTCTATTTGATTGATGTTTTTAATGAAAGTACACTTTTCCAATCTTTAGCTCTTCCCAAAAGAAAAAAGGTCAAAAAAGTGTGCTTTTCTTTAGGCGTAAAAGGTAGTTTAAGTGAATCTGGAGCACACTCTGGAGATTTAGATCCGGCAAATGGAATGTATTGGGCGTGGCAGAGTGGCTATATTAACATGAAAATTGAAGGCGTTAGTTCTAATTGTCCTGCAAGAAAAAATAAATTCACTTTTCATATAGGTGGCTTTCAGGCACCATATCTAACATTAAGAAAATTAAGTTTTCCAGTAAGTCATAATCAGAAGAAGCTTACGCTAGTTGTAGATATGGCATCTTTTTTTGATAAGGTAAGTTTAAAAAAGAATCATAGTGTAATGATTCCTGGTGAAGAAGCTTCAGAGTTGGCAGATACAGCCGTTAAAATGTTTAGCGTAAAATGATGAAAAGAATAACCTGTTTTGTTGGGGTATTATTACTGCTATCTTTTATAGGTTTAAAAGTAAGCTCTACGATATTTACATATCCGGAATACTGGCCAAAACCGATATATGATTTTGCTAAAAATCCTGTTACTGAGGAAGGATTTCAATTAGGAAGGAACTTGTTTTACGACCCAGCATTGTCTAAAGACAATACGATTTCATGTGCTAGTTGTCATTTACAAGCTTCTGGATTTACCCATATTGATCATGATTTAAGTCATGGTATAGAAGGGAAAATTGGAACTAGAAATTCGTTAGCTATAATGAATGTTGCTTGGTCAAGCTCTTTTATGTGGGATGGTGGTATCAATCATTTAGAGGTACAAGCATTAGCGCCGTTAACTAATGAGGTAGAAATGGCTGAAACACTTGAAGATGTGGTTCGAAAGTTAGACACTATTCCCTATTACAAGGATTTGTTTTACAAAGCATTTCAGGATAGTACCATAACTGGGCAGCGAGTATTATTAGGGTTAACTCAATTTACAGTAATGTTGAACACCTATAATTCTAAGTATGATAAATATATCAGAAAAGAGGGGGGAGGACAATTTACCGCTCAAGAGAAAAATGGATTAAAATTGTTTAAAGTAAACTGCGCTTCATGTCATACAGAACCTTTGTTTGCAAATAATGAATTTAAAAATAATGGGTTAGCAGTAGATATGACTTTAAATGATTATGGGAGAATGAAAATCACCCAAAACTCAAAAGATTCGTTAAAATTTAAAGTGCCCACCTTAAGGAATATACAATTTACGAAACCTTATATGCATGATGGAAGATTTGAAACACTACAAGAGGTCATTACACATTATACAAATGGAATCAAACAAAGTGAAACATTGGCAACAGAACTTAATGAAGCAATTGTTTTAACACCAAATGAAAAAGTAGACTTATTAGTGTTTTTACACACGCTAACGGATAAGGATTTTTTGTTTGATAAACGATTTTCATTTCCAAAGGAATTAATAACTCAAAAATAAATATCGTGAACTCTTTAGTGTTTTCCAGTATTGTTGCCTTACTCAGCCATTGTTTTTTCAGTGTGCTGTTTTTGGTATGTATAAAAAAAGACAGACCTAAGTATTTATGGTTACTATTTGTAGTTATTCCAAGTCCATTTATAGGTACACTTTTAGGTACACTTTATGGTTTTGATAATACCTTTATACGAATGGTATTCTCGGCGGCTAGTTTCTTTTTAGTAGGTCCGTTGCTTTATTTTTATTGTAAATCAATCTTATGTGAATCAATAAATAAAAAGACGGCATTTTTTCATAGCATACCTTTTTTGTTGTTTAGTATTTTGTTAATCAATTTTACGCCTCCTCCAGCTCCTTTTGGAGATAATGAATTTGTAACTCAAATATTTCAATCTTCTAACAAAACAAAGTTGCCAAAACATTTCTTGACTTCTTGTATAGCACTATCCAATATATGTTATAGCGTGTTAATTATACGGCTTATAAGGAAAAGTAAGTTAAAAGTAAAAGAATTTTACTCCATCAGTAATTATTCAATAACACTCCAATGGTTACAGTGGTTAGCAGTGTTTTTTGTGCTTTTAGCAATTACTTCTTTTATAGAAAAGGCCTACCCTGGAAGTGAAAAAGCTATTCCGTATGTAAAACAATTAGGGCCAGTTTCTAGTTTACTATTTGTATTCTTTTTAAGTGCTTTTGGGTATCAGCAAAACGTATTATCTGAATTATGTTCCGAAAAAAGGAATAGCGAGCAAGACGTAATAAGGTACGTCGTTGAAGATAAAAAACTACATAATAAGGAAAAGAGTTTTGATAATTTAAGGGAGCAGTTAAATCAGTATATGGTAATTGATGAAGCGTTTTTAAATGAAAACTTACGATTATCTGATGTTGCAAAAGAGATGAGTATTTCTACCAATGAGTTATCCTTTTTTATCAATAATACTTATCAGAAGAATTTTTATAAATATGTCAATGATTATAGAATAGCACATGCGTGTAAATTATTAAAAGATGAAACTTATGATAAATACACGATTGTAGCTATTGGTTTTGAATCAGGATTTAACTCTAAATCAACCTTTAATCAAGTTTTTAAAGAACAAACAAATCTAACACCATCGGCATATAGAAAAACGGGTTAATTTAGGCCTAGAATATGTCCAGACTTATATATTCGGTCTTTTAACTAAGCTGTTTGCAATACATTAGCCTTGATTAATTAAAAGCCTAAAATCATGAAAAGAAAATTATTTAATTTATTATTAATGTGTTTACCTATGGGTATGATGGCGCAAACAAACCCCGCTATAACTACATGGATGCAAAATACAAATGGGATAACAGGACGTCATTACGTAGTAGGAAATTCTACTCCAATTAACGACTCAGATTTAGCTAACGTCCAATCTGTTGATTATGATACTGATTGGGTATATGTTTCCGCAACAGGAATTCCTGCTTATATAACAGGTCCTTTTCAAGATGGTAATCCGTCTTTAGCAACAGCTCAAAACTCCATATTTAAAATGCCTTTGAGCCCTACTCAAAACACAGGGTCTGCAACAGGCACTACTCCAGGAAATATCGGTATTTTTATTAATGGAGTGGCTTTATTTGATTATAGAGATGGAGTAGCATGGAATCCTTCTACAAATAATATTTGTGGAGGCCCAGGAAATGCTCCTTGCCCAGGAGGTCCAGCGGCCGTTATGGATTGGAATAGAGATGCTATACCAGCAGAAATGGAAGGGTTTGACTGTAATAAAGCGCATCCAGCAATGGGGAATTATCATCATCACCAAAACCCTAGTGCTTTTGATATGGATTTATTAGAAGTGTCAAATGTGTGTGATACGTATCCAGCAGATGGTTTATATGTAATAGATACTAATGCGCATTCTCCACTTATTGGTTTTGCCTATGATGGATTTCCTATTTATGGAGCTTATGGATATGCTAATGCAGATGGTACAGGAGGAATTGTGAGGATTCAATCAAGTTATGAATTAACTGGAGCAACAACTAGAACCAATGGGCCAAATGTAAGTGCTACATACTTTGATGGGTATTTTAGAGAGGATTATTTATTTGTATCCCATCCAGAAGAGTATTATTTAGATGAGCACAATGGTCGTTTTGCTATAACACCAGAGTACCCTGCAGGAACTTATGCGTATTATGCAACTGTAGATGCAAATCATAATTCAGCTTATCCGTATGCTGTTGGGCCTACTTTTTATGGGAATGTCACTACTACAACGGTTGGGTCAGTACCTGGAGGAACAACAAATTATGTTTTGTCAACTTTTGATTATATTTTTAATGATTCAACAATAAAAACCTATCCAAATCCAACAGCAGAAATAATTACACTTCAAATTAATGATGTGTCTCATCCTGATTTAAAAGTGCAATTAGTAAATGTAGCTGGGCAAATAATTTCAGAACAATCACTTAAGATGGGAAGTACCATTTGTAATTTTGAAACTTCAGCATTATACAACGGAACGTACTTTGTGATCGTAACTAATGGCTCAAGTAAAAAGACATTTAAAGTTCTTGTGAATAAAGGATTTTAGATGGATTAAAAGTTAAGAGAATATAAAAACAGCTTGTTACTTTTCAAGCTGTTTTTCTTTTTTATAATATAAAATTTCCCAAAGCATAAATCCCAAAACAAGTGCGTATTCAATAAAAATTAGCCAATAATTATTTATGAACGCTTCGTTTTTATAAAAAGAGTAACTAAGAATTATAGTAAAACTCCATACTAACGGAAAACGATATCTAGTAAATATTGATAGCGCTAATAACATGGCTACGTACCAAGGGTGAATGGTGCTTGATGTAAATAGATAAAAACTCAATCCAAATAGCAAAGCCGTAATCAATTGTTTGGTAGATGTATTGCTTCTGAAAAAAGAAATAAGTAAAATGAATAGTAATACTATTAAAGGAGTTACTTTTCCTACACTACCAATAATATTATACCCATTTATATAATATCCTATTTCACGAATTAGTAAATAAATACTTCCATTAAATTCAAATGTTCCAAACCACAATCCAATGGTTTTGGAATAATTAGTTAGTAGGTTTTCTGAGATAAAAGGAGCAAAGAATAAAATACAACTTACTCCGACGATTGTATAAAAACCCAAAAGTTTTTTGAATTTAAATTGCTGGAAAAATAAAGGTAGAAAGAGCAAGGGTAATAACTTTAAACTGATAGAACAGGCAAATAGAATTCCAGATAATTTCCATTTGTGTTGTTGTAGTAGATACAAACTCCAAACTACAAAGAAAATCATAATACCTTCAAAATGTAAGTTTCCAGTTAACTCGATAATGATAAGCGGATTCAGTAGGTACAGAAATATCGCTTTAGGGTTTAAATTTAGGGTTTTTAAGAGCTTAGCCCCAAAAAACAGTACACCAATGTCAGCAAGTATTATTAATACTCTCATAACGACAATACTCCCTAAAATACTTTTATTAGCAAATAAAGCTGCAATAGCAAAGCACAATTGATTCAATGGTGGGTAATTGCTATAATGACTTGCGTTAAGTTCTCCCATTCCCGCAACTAAAATAGTTGCTTGATTAGGGATAATATAGTTCGGTGTTTGGTATACTTCTGGCAAATACAAATACGGATTAAATCCGTTTAATAACATTCGACCATCCCAAATAAAACGATAAAAGTCTTGTGATAAACTTGGTGTAGCAATTAAAAAAACAACCCTGAAAAGGATTGTTATAATAACTAAGCTCTCCCAAGTTAACTCTTTTTTGATGAGGTATAAAAATAATAAGAACAAACCAGTATAACTGATCAATAAGCTATTGAAGTCTCCTCGGATCAATTCATAGCCCAAAAAATAATACCCTAAAAAGGATGCTATAATGGCTAGTAAAGGTTTTTTGTATGCTTTTAGGAAAGCGCTATTTAGCATTTAACTTATGTCTGTTTTAAGTACAATTATTTAATAGTCGATACGCTATGAAATAACTAACCTAAAATTAGGAAAATAATTCTAAAGAAGAATGTTTAAAAGTTAAGCTTTAGACGAAATAGATTTAAAAAATACAAATCCAAACCCAGCAACTAGCATTAAGTGAAAAGGAACTAATCCAAAATCAACTTCTTTAGCACCAACAAATATGGTAACTAAGTATGAACTTGCTAGTCCAAAAACGAAATACAATAGTAAGATACCTTCAATAATAGTATTCTTAGAGATATTTTTGCTCAGGTATTTATTGTCCTTCCAAGAATCTTTTAAAGTACTGATATTGAATTTAGGTGTACGAACAAATTCACTTTTCTTTCCTCTATGTCCTTCTAAAACAGCTAATGAGTTGTGTAAAGAGAATCCCATTGCAATTGAAAAGAAAGAAAAGAAATGACCTATGTAATTAAAGAAGTTTTTGAATCCTTTACCGTTGAGGTTTCTGTACATAAACCAGTAACAGATAAAGAATATTAAGGTGCTCATAACAAAGAAACTCATTACTATAAAGTATGATCTGAAATGACCGTAGTAGTTTTTAATATATAACATTGGGATGCTTAAAATAGCAACCACAAATACATTTAAAAACATGGTACTGTTTAATAAATGCATTACTCCGTGAAACTTAGTTTTAAACGAAAGCTCTTTAGAGCTTACTACACGCTTAAACATCTTTTGGAAATTTTCTGCCCCACCTTTATTCCAACGGAATTGTTGTGAGCGAGCAGCACTAATTACAACAGGTAATTCAGCAGGAGTTTCAACATCTACTAAATATTTAAATCCCCAGTTTTTTAATTGTGCTCTATAACTTAAATCTAAATCTTCTGTAAGTGTGTCACCTTCCCAGTTTCCAGCATCGTAAATACATTCTTTACGCCATAAACCTGCAGTACCGTTAAAGTTGATAAAGTGTCCTTTACTATTTCTTCCTACTTGCTCTAAAGTGAAATGAGCATCTAAAGCAAAAGCTTGTATTTTAGTAAGTAATGAATAGTTTCTGTTGATATGTCCCCAACGT
>Ga0209291_1001663_pt1 | contig 19437 bp, 19 predicted proteins | sample GOMGulsemesocosm_FD_184633 | JGI IMG/M metagenome (GOLD analysis project Ga0209291, IMG submission 184633) | Methane-oxidizing microbial communities from mesocosms in the Gulf of Mexico - GOM9B Gulf of Mexico (SPAdes) (version 2) | ecosystem: Environmental > Aquatic > Marine > Cold seeps...
ATAATTCATTTTGCCTGTTCCTTCCAATCATATCCATATTTATATTACATAAAATATCTTTTTGTAAGATAATTGGATGGTTTACATAATACTTAGAGCCTAACAATCCTATTTCTTCAGCATCCCACGCAGCAATTATAATAGAATGTTCTGGAGGATTATTTTTAAAATAATTAGCTATAGAAAATAATGCTGCAGTACCAGAAGCATTATCATCAGCTCCATTATAAACTTTCTTCCTGCTAGTTCCTAAATGATCATAATGAGCTCCAACTACAATAAATTTATTCGGTAATTTAGTTCCGCGTATTAAGCCAATAACATTATATGCCACCCCATCTTTTTTATCACCATGGTCGTTACTTCCATCATACTTAAACGATTGAATATAAGAATTCCCTAATCTCTCTAATTTTAATACTGCAAATTTCTTCTCAATATAATCCCTTGACAGCTCCCCTCCTTTAGTACATGTTTCTCTGCCTAAATATGCATCACTGGATAGTGTTTTTAAACTCTCAATTTGACTTACAGAATCAATAAGTATTTTAACTTTTGGAATCGTATTATTAATAGTATTTTCAGATACCTGTGCTCTAGAAGAACATAGTACTAACAATAAAACGGTAGTAATTATTAAACTTTTTTTCATCTTTTATTTTAGTTATTAGTGTGTATAAAATTAATATTATCAACAGAAATACAAACAACATGAATCAGCAAAAAATAAATATTAAAGGTATGTCAAAAGACAACTAAACCTATTAAGGGGATTATCCTAACCAGCCCTCTCTATCTAAACTTCTATACTGTATTGCTTCAGCTATATGAGTTTCATTAATTTCATTTTTACCTTGTAAGTCAGCAATTGTTCTTGAAACTTTAGCTAAACATAACTGTATATTGTTCATGATTTATTTTTATCTTTATGCAATACTTAAATTAAACAATGAAAACAGTCGCATACATACGTGTTAGTTCTCAAGACCAATCTTTAGACAGACAAAGAGAAGACTTAAATAATTTTGCTTCCAAAAAGAACTTAAAGTTAGTGAAAATATTTGAGGATATAATAAGTGCTTCAAAAGTTAAATCTAGTGATAGAGTTGGGCTTAAAGAAATGAAAAAGTTCTTGGACATAAACACAGACGTAAAGAATATTCTTATCTTAGAAATATCAAGATTAGGAAGAAGAACGAATGAAGTGCTAAATATAGTTCAGTATTATGTTGACAAAGGGGTGAATATTCATATTGAAAAACCTGAAATAAGCACTTTAAAAAGTGATGGTTCTAAGTCCCAAGAAGCTAGTATATTTATTAGTCTCTTCGGTGCTATGGCTCAGAATGAAGCAGAACAAATGGGGCAACGGATTAAATCAGGTATAATGTCCAAGGCTAAGAAAAACCTTGTTTTCGGGGGTAAAATTATTGGTTACAAAAAAGGAGAAAATGGGACTCCAATAATTGATAAAGAACAAGCCCCAATAATAAAAAGAATATTTGAATTAGCCTCAGAAGGGCTAGGAATGAGAAATGTTTCAGCTTTAATTGAGAAAGAATTTAATAAGAAAATCCCTATTGGAACATTAAGTGGTATTATTAGAAATACTTTTCACAAAGGAGATAGGAAGTATAAAGACTTAGTTCTCCAAGTACCCCCAATTGTAACAGAAGAAATTTGGCAAAAAGCAAATAAATCAATTGACAGCAGAGGAAAATTTGGTAGTCGAAATTATGTACACCCTAATATTATACAAGGAAAAATTACTTGTGGTGAATGTTGTAGTGTTATGCATCAAAAAGTAATAATCAGTGCTCGACTTGATTTATTCGTGTGCAAAAAAGATGATTGCAGAAATTCCATAAATAGACAATGGTTATTTAGAATGATTCGTTTAGTAGTTGAAAAACATGCTAAAAAGAATAAAGATGAACAAGTACGTGAAAAATACAGACTATTAATATCATCAACTAAAGCGGTAATTGAGGTTAACAAAAGAGAACTAGAAAAATTAAAAAAGCGACGTCTGAATGCAAGAATCATGTATATAGAAGAAGAGGATTTCTCTAAAGATGATTACAATGAAATTAAAAAAATGACAATTCAAAATATTGAATTATTAGAAAAAGACAATTTAAAACGTAACGATGATATTAATAAATTTTCAAAATTATTAAATTCTCCCATAAGTCATTTTAGCAAAGACCTTACTTTATTTAAAGAAGAGATTAAAGACATAATTAACAACGTAACAATTTATAGAAGCAATATAATAATAAACCTTTTAGGATTTCGTTCCTATGATTTAGAAAAGCCTAATAGCACGAGATTAGGTTGGGAAGCTAGGAAGCCTGAAAACGAGAGATACTTAAATGAAAAGCTACCTTTACGCCATCCAATAGAAGATTCAGAATTAGAAATTATGATAAATAGTCATATAGCTGAAAGTGAAGGTCTTGTAGAGGAATATCTTAATTCTGTAGAATATAAAGAAAAAGGAGCAGGCTTAGGCTCTAAATAATGGATTATAATATGCTGAGGTTAATACAAACAATCGTAACACTGTAAAATCACTTGAGAGAAGGGAGTAATTAAAAGCTTTATAATTTTTGATTTTTAAAGAACAATTTTATATAAATAGTGTTTCTAAAAAAAAGAGCTTAATTCATAATTCACTATATATCAGCCAGTTCCAGTTTAGTGCTTAAAAATGTAGTTTTACATAGAAAGTGTATTGAAATACAAGCACTTTTGCAAGAAAAAACGTTGATTAAAGCCACATCCAATTCTACGTTTACTATGAGGTGAAATCGGAAAGAATTAAAACCAAAGAAGTTGCCTTTATAAGCAAAACTATTTTTTTAGTAAGCTTTTTTATTTAGGGTATAGTTAAAACGCAGTACGTTTAAATTTAAGTCCAAAACGATTTATCTACAAAACATATGTACTGAAAATAACCACCCTAAAATTAGTACAATTAAATTTATTTTGTACCTTTGAAAGATGAGAGTAAGGTATAATAGAATCAGTACAGCAAATCAAAAATTAGAAAGGCAAATAGCTAAACAAAACCCAGATGAGCTTTTATATAATGATATTGTTAGTGGTTCTGTTCCGTTTAAAGATAGAGCTAAGGGTAAAGAACTAATTGAAGCTATCAAATCTGGAGATATTAATTATATATCTGTATCATCAATTGATCGATTAGGTCGAAACCTAATGGATATACTTTCTACATTAGAATTCTGTAATAAGAATTCAGTTACCATAAAAGTTGATAATTTAGGTATTGAATCAATGGTAGGTGGTAAACCAAATCAAGTATTTAAATTAATTATAAGTGTGCTTGGTAACGTGGCTGAAATGGAGCGTGATAATATTTTAGAACGCCAACGTGAAGGAATTGCTATTGCTAAGGCTAAAGGCACATATAAAGGGCGTGTTAAAGGTTCTGTAGAATCTGATAATGAGGTATTAAAAAAATACAAAGAGGTGGTAAAGTACCTTAAACAAAATCAGTCATTGAGAAATACAGCAAAACTGTCTGGAGTTTCCTTAGCCACTACTCAAAAGGTGAAACGAATCTTAGCTAATCAATTGAAATCAATCAATATGTAATCCTTTTGTCGATCAATCCTATAATAGATTTAATTACTACATCTAATGGTAAAACAACAAATTAAGGCAGTTCTAATAAGCTGTCTTTCTTAATTTACAAACTTCATCTGAGGTATGGCATAGACTGTTAGAATGGGTCTGAATTGGTTCTGTGACAGTATTTGTATTGTGTTTGTTTAGTGACGCTATTTTCTCAGCACCATGTTATACTCTTTTTTTAGTACTTCTTTATTTCTTTCATCAATTGTGTCTTCAATTTATCAACTGTTTCATTAAAAGATATCGTAGTAGTATTATTCTCTCCGTTATTGAAAATGATACGATTCAATTCCTTATGATAAGGATTGTTGAGTAAATCCCAATTATCAACTATTTGAATAAATTCATTCATTTTGAAGTGATAGTTGTTTATCTGTTTTATTAGCTCCATACAAAGAGTATTTATTTCTGAACTATAATCAATTTCTACTTCAGGTAACAAACTAAGATATGTATTATAGCTCTTTTGAAGATATTTTAATCTATTTTCAAATATGTATTTATATTTTTCTGACTCTTTTGACTCAGAAATATGATGTTCTGAAGAAAATTCAGAAGGGTATATCATTGGACTTCTCACTCCATTAAAATCATCTCTTAAATCATAAATTGATTTTAGTAGATTTCTTGATAACTCATATTGTAATTTCCCTTTGTGTTCTTTTTTCCATTTACTAAAATTTCCAATAGTAAAAAAGATCGCAGTCAAAGAACTGATAACTAACACAATATCTTTTATTAATGTTAAGTCTATATTATTTAAATACATTTTTTTTGTGTTAATATTAATAGCATACAACAACGTTTAGCTATGAATTTTACGGGGCAGAAAATCCTCGGATTTTCGTGTCGGTACAAGCCATAAGCTTTTTGTTTTGTTTTTAATTTTGTCGTTTTATAAAAGCCAAATTAAAAGATTTGACGGTAAATGTAAATATACACAAGCCTTCTGTTTAAAGGCTAATACCCATATTATTTATGGAGTTATTGTGTATATTTTTTATTCAATTTCTTTATCAGGCATTCTAAATTTAGGTATAATCAGAAGAACACTCCCAATGATAAATATTAAGGATTTAAAGTAAAAAGTCCATTTTAATTGACTCATTACACTCTTCTTTTCAAATTTTAGATTATTCCAGTATTTCCAATTTTTATTGATTGATTCAAAATTTGAAGAACTTCTTACTTGGCTTTTATTAAATTCACTATTTGAATAAGCATCAGCTACAATCATATATAAATCATCAATTTTTTCATGTTGTTGATATTTATCAACTTCGTTTGATATATCAGTCAGGTTTATTTCTAGAAATTGCCAAGCAAATGAAATAAGAATTAAAATTAATCCATAACCTTCTAATTTTTTATCTGTCATTTTAAAGAAATTTGTTTAGAAGAGCACCAATTATTGTAGTGACAATAATTCCAGATATAAATATTAGATAATCTCTTTTAGCACTTCTCTTGTCTCCTTTATTGAGTACTTCTTCAAAGTATTTCATTGATTCAACAGGTACTTTCTCCATTGTGTTAATTTTATCTTCTAAATGATTTTCTTTTTCTTCTAAAAACACAAGTTGATGTTCAAGCTTACTTATTGTTTGATGCTTTTCTTCACTAATTTTAGCTATCTCTTCAATTACGTTATCAATTTCTTCAGTTGCATTTTTCAAGGTAGTTATCGAACTAGATAATCTATCTTTGAAGGGAATACTTTTATTTTCTTCAAAAATGAAAATAAGTTTAAGAAAATTTGAAAAGTTACTATCTGGATTTTCAAAATAATATTTTTCTGCTTTTGGATGAAATGTTTTACTAAATAAAGGAATTACAATTCCAGAAGCTGCGGCAATTGTTCCTGTTAATAAAGATATTAATATTTTTAATTCCATTTTTCTTTAAATTATAATCGTTTAGCTATGAATAGTACGTGGCAGAAAATCCGAGGATTTTCGTGTCGGCACAAGCCATAAGCTTTTGTATTTTATTTTTTTCTTTTTTATAAAAGCCAAATTAAAAAATTTGGCGATAATGTAAATATACACAAGCCTTGAGATTAAGTACCAAAGTCCTTATAATTTTATACTTTGTTAATCGTAGTTACTTTTATTTTCTCATAATTTGAAATGTTTGCATATCATAATAATAGGCTCTCATTTCACCTGAACACTGTATTAGGGAATACCTTGCAATATTAGAATTAAATTTATCAATGTTATTTACAACTTCTAAATCATCTTTTAGATGAGAAGTAAAAGCCAAAACATAAGTAATCTTTTTATTAAATAATTCTTTAAATTCAGATAAAGTGAAGTTATCTATATTAGATCCTTTATTAATTAGGCTAGTATATATTTTCGTTAAAATAGTTTTATCTTGAGAACCTAATGTTTCTCTTAATCTTCTTGCAGAAATTGTAATTTGATTAGTTAATTCACGCATCTCAGATTTAAACCCATACTTAACGTGTATCAAATATAAGTTTTGCTCGTCATAATGCAAAATATCACATAACTCTAACCCATCTTTTATAATTGTATCGATAACTATATAGTTTTGTAAGTTGTCATACATTGAATTATAATCTTTTTCCCTTTTAAGAACTTTTTTATCCCATTTTATTGGTAAAATATTATTTGAAGCATTGTATGTTTTTAGTACGTGTTGAGTATTTATTTTTAAGTCTTGAATAAAAGTATCTCTTAAATGATACCATTTTGTATCTACTAAAAAAATGGGTTTATTATTAATCGAGAACTCAGTAGAAATATTAAACAAAAAACTTGAAGCAGTTGTTTGTATTTTATTCAGATGACTTGTAACTCTTACACCTTGTAAAAACACCATGAATTTGAATCTGTTATTTACTCCAAACCTTTCAATTCCTCTTTTAATAACAGTATCATAAATATTAGTCCTTTCCGTAACTTCTGCAAATTTACTATAACCATTATTGTCAGTTTTCTCTTTTAGTTTATAAAGGTCTGCTTCATAAAATTTTTCAATATTATTTGGGTCACAAAAATCATATTCAAACGTTGTACTTGAATATTGATTTCTTTTATTGATATTTTCAGTATCATTAAATATTCGAGTTATTAATTCAGGGTACAAATAGTCAGAGATGTATTTTTCATCCGTTATTTCTTCATAAGAACTAAGATAATCAGATGCATCTAATTCAAGAATAAAACCAATTTCTGTTATTATTTTATTCAATTCGATAAAGTCTACAGTTTTCTTTATTTGAAATGATTTACTAACAAATATTTGAATTCTATCTACTTTATTTTTTTTGAGAAATTCAAAATGTAAATCAGAAATTTCTTGGCTTAATTTTAGATGAATTTCTTTTGGTACTTTTCCAAATTTTATAAAATCAATTATTCTAAAGTTATCTCTAAATTGTTCACTCATTCCAGCTCTAGAACCTGTGATTCCTCTCGATTTAATAGATAATAATTCATCAAATTCAGGCTTAATAATTCTCGTATAAAGGTTTAAACCAAATGACTGGTCTATAAACGGTAAGATAATTTGATAAGCATTCCCACCAACAACACAAAATAAATTGAATTCAGTTTCAATGAAAAGTATTAAGGATAGTTTATGCTGAGTAAAGTCTTTATTTGTAGTTAATTCATTTGGTAGAAAATCTTTCCAATCAGAAACAATGTCTTCTGATTTATATAAATATAGAAAATAGGTAGTTTTACCTTTTGTGATTTTTTGCAAATTTTTCTTATCAAATAGGGTTGTGTATTTAAGTTTTTTGAATGAAGTGTTAATTATTTTTTGAATTACCGTATCTGTCTGTTTTAGTGACTTTAAAAAACGATTGTTTTTATTTATCCTGTATATTTTAGGGTTTTTAGTCATTCAGAGTTATTTTAAATTACTGATAATATCTAGGTTATGGTTCTTGCTAGGATTTTCTGTAGTAAAATCAGATATAGTAAACTTGGAACTACCCTTTGATAATACCAAAATCGAGCAATTATTTTTATACATTGTTGCCAATAGTTTTTATTCGTTAAATAATCGTAATACTGGTGATCTGTATTCTTTTTTAGTTGAATCTATTTTCCAAAATCTACCATTTTCACTTTTATTCGGAATACAGTTTTTTAGAATATTTTTAAACATCTGTAAATCAGGTTTTGGTCTATTCAAATGTTCAGGTTGTACAGAAAAAACAAACTCACCGTAACCTTTTTTTGTGATAATAATTTCTTCTTCTAAAAAGGTATCAAGCATGGCTTCCAAAAAACGATATTTTCCATTCCTCGCGTCATAAGCACTTGTTCCAACTTTAATTTGTCCATTAAGATTTTTGACAAAATCTAATTTCATTGGTTTTCCTTTGTGATAATCTAATACTCTTTTGTATCCAGATTCCATTTGCTCAAACTTAAAAAGAATTTCAACGCATTCAGAATCAGATAATCCATCAACATTTTCATTCCGTAATTTTCGCGTTTGATATTCAGCTATTCCAATTCCTACAGGTGAGGAGTAGGCAAAAAGAGCTCTAATCAATATTTTTCTATCTAAATGTGTGATGTCAAATTCCATTATTGAGGTTTGGTCAAATTACGAGCAACGGTTTGTGTATGGTTAGCGGCGGATTTTTAAGCCCGTATTTTTCGATTAGCATTAAGTACGATAGATTCTATAAAATTTGAATTTGACCACGAAACCGCCATTAACTATATACTTTGTTGTATTACATTTTTAGTGTTAAATAACTATAATTTAAATCCACCAATAGTTACTCTAGGTACTAATTTTCCTATTGTTCTATTATATGTCTTTCGTGCGTTATCATATTCTCTCTTGATATCACTAAAACCTTTAGATATTACTCGCATAGCATCTGCTAATTCTTTGTCCAAAGAAGCTTTGATTTCTGTAAGCGCTTTGTCCATTTCTCTTTTAGCATCAGTAAGTGCTTTATCCATTTCTCTTTTGGAATCAGTAAGTGCTGTATCAACACTATCTTTTATATTGCCAGCGAGTTGATCAGACCACTCTTTACTTAAGGGGTTTTCTATAAGTTTAATGAATGGATCTCCTTCAGGTAAACCAAGAGATCTATATAGTGTTTGTCTAACATTATCAACAATTGAACCTTCTCCTCCTAAAGGAGTTTTAGAATCAAATTTTACAGATCCAATTGTGATCTGAACTCCATTGTCAATTACAGACATAATTGCAGCTTCTACTATTATTGTTACAGCTTTAAATAGTCCTTCCTCTCCTTCACCTTCTGCCGGGGGAGTGGTTTCGTCAAAGCTATTAATTAAAGTTGCCAATTCCATTTCTGCTAAATGAATAGTTTCATCTCTTTGTTTTATTAGTAAGTCCCTTTCTTTGTAATAGTTCATCCAGCTACCATAATTAGCATCAAAATGCCAAGCAGGGTCAAGGCCATTAGCTTGCAAATTACCTATATTGTAATCTATTCTTGTTATCTGTGGATCCCAAAAGTTATTGACTTCATTCCTCAATTGTTCAAATTTCTTTTTTGCGTCTTGAATTATTTCTTCTTTTGTCATGATTCATTTATTTAAGTTAATGTTTTATCGGCTATAGCTTCCCCAACAATCAATTATGTCATCATCAAGAAACGGAATATTAGACAATATTATTATTCCTTTTTCGTGAGCAAGTCTTCGTGCATTTTTAATTATATTTTCTCTTTGTTTGTCCCATTCTTTTTCAATAATCTTGATATTCTCATAATAGTCAATATATTTTCCAGTATTTACATTAAAATGATTACTAGGGTCAATATCATTATCTATTAATCTATTTATAATTTTTCGCTCCTTGAGTATTTTTGGCGCATAGTAATCCCTTAATTTATTTAGGACTGGATATAGTGTATTCATAAATTCTTTTTCAGTCATAAAAATATTTTAAGTTCGTTTAATTTCATGCTTTTTTGGTTATGCACTACAACAATTGGATATGCACTATTGATGTTGCAAATCAACATATATTTTTTGCTCCATCAAATCTAGTCTATAATAATCCTTTATGAAATGGCTATTGTCAGGTATTTTATCTCACTATAATTAGTGATATACTCTTTCTATAATCACAATAAAGCTATATAGTCCTCGCGCGCGTTTTATATATAGTTCCATTTTTTAATAAAACGTTACCCATTTTTTTACTTTTCTTTTAATACACTTAATAGTTTAAGTGTATTACAGAATACGTATTTTTATATGATTGATAGAATAAAAATATTAACTTTAGAATATGCATAAAAAAAAAGATACCATACGTTATCAGACATATACATTATCTTTTTAAGTGCTTATGGTATTAAAACCTATTTCCAACTGGGATTGAGGAAGATGAATTATCAAAAACGTATTTCAAGAATAATAATTCTAAAAAGTAATATCACCAGAATACTTATCCATTAACTGACCATGTTTGAATGATTTCAATCCAATAATTTTATTGTTTTCTGAATCATACTGAACCTCAACAAAGAACTGTTCTATTGCATACAAAGCCATTTTAATGCCCTCTGAGGTAACGGAATCAAGATATGTTCCATTATCCCAAACAGTCTGGTATTGGTCATCGTCGTTAAGTATATTGAACTCGTATAGCGTCATTTGGAGTATTTAAATTGCTAGTACATGGTGACGAGTCTATTCTTCTATTAGTGCGAAGAATTCAGATATTTTAATCTCTCTAGCTTCACATATCCTTTCAATTGTCTGTAAAGAAATACCGCTTACTTCTGGGTCTAAAATTCGTCTAACTACTTTTTCATCTATAGCATGGTCTTCCGCAAATTGTCTATTAGACTTAGCTTTGCTAATCCATTCAATAGCTATGTAGTTACATATTTTTTTCTTTAGAGTTACCATAATAAACAAAGTAATGGCTTGTCTTGAAAAAGAGCGCGGAAATGTTTCCGCGTTAGGTTTGTTTTCCTTATATTTGAATTAATCACTAATAACAGTGACAAAAAAATGACTATAAATGGGTATTTCAAAGACGAAGTACTAATCCTAAATTTACAAGCAAAACTAACTATGAAAAAAACAGTATTATTATTAGCAATATTATTTACATCATTTATCTCAAATGCACAAATAAAAGAGATTGACCCTGAGCCGATTATTCAAATTTCTAAAATCGGAATTTTAGGAGAAACGTATATTTCATTTAATAACCACAAAGGAAGTGATGAGTATTTTATTAACTATAAAGACAAAAAATACCAACAAATCACTGACTTTAAAACCTTATACATAGGAAACAAAGAAATTGTTATTCAATTAAAAGACCTTATGCTTGATATGTTAAAAAATAAAATAAAGAAAAAAGCAATTGAATTAAACAAAAGTAAGGTTCATTTCAAAAAGAGAAGTAACACTATTGAAATGAGTGTTTTTAATGAACATGGTCAAATGTCAATTGTACATTTTATTAACAAAAAGCAAATCAATAAGCTATTCCCTACAGATAATATTAAATAAGCATTTAAGAAATAAGGTTAAAGGTTGTCATTAGTATGGCGACCTTTTTTTATGCAACTGTTTTTTCATAAAGATGACATTTAATCCTTCCTTAAATTTAGCCACTATCTAATGAAATTAAAACATTTAACTCCCCTCTAAATAGAGTATTTTAAAATACTCTTGATAAAAACATTTATATAAATTATTTCTGTTTTTCTTCTTCAAACTAGTGCGATTAAAATAATCTCTTCATTGTTGAGGGTTCATGTTTTCTTAAAAAAGCACATGACGAATATAAAAGGCTCTAACGGGTTATTTTTAAATACCATACAAAATCCATGTTTTGAGTATTTAAACTCGTTAAATACGCCCTATATTGTTCAGCATGGGTTTTAAAAGGGTTAATTCGATTTAATCACAAATACTCAAAAAAACAAAACATTAAATTTTTGGTCGGCTTTTTTATATTTTAATTCAAACTAAATCAAAAGTTATTTTATAAGATTATTGATATATATCTGATTTTTTATTTAGATAAAACTCCACCCACCAAACCTCATCTTAAAACCCTCATTACAAAAACCCCATAATATATATTTATATAAATGTTTTCTTTTTTCTTTTTGTTTTTTTATATCTATAAACCCCACTTAAAAAAAAGTCAATGAATATAGGGCTTTCGAGAGGTTCTGAAAAACACTTAAATTACGCTATTTATTAACATATGTTAAGAAAGTTCCACACCTATTTTAGATGCAAAAAAAAGGTTAAAACCACAATTTTACCCCTCTATAATTACGAACTTTCATAGCACTTATTTGCACCATTATTTAAATTGTTTTCAATCTAGCCTATTTATAGAATGAATTATAACATAATCAATTTCCCCTGCCTAAATATCCCTTACTTAGTCTATTTGCAGAAGGTCTTTCTTAAAAAAGGTATTAAAGCCCGAAAACTCATCAATATAAAGGCTACATTCCTTTGTAATTTATCTATCAATTTTTGTTCTTTTGTTGAAACTTAGATATTTTTTTTTTTAACATATTGACATAAAACAACATATGTGCTATATACAAAATTATACAACTTTTAATATTCTATCATAAGCTCTTGCTGACAAATTTAATTGCTCCATCGCATTTTTTAATAATTCTTTTGAAGCTATATCTAAAACACAATGAGTACGAATTTGATTCACATTCATTTGTGCATTATAATGTACTATTTTTGAACTTTTAAAACGTTCTGTTTGAGCCGCTCTAGCCTTTGTAACCCTTACCCTAATTTCTACTGAGGATTCTGATTTTCGCTCTTCTGTTAATTTTTCAAATGGAACAGGTGTAACTTCAATATGAATATCTATCCTATCTAATAAAGGTCCAGAAATTTTACTTAAATAGCGTTGCATTTCTGCAGGTGAGGATGTAATCGGAGAATTCCCATCATTAAAATAACCACTCGGACTAGGGTTCATACTGGCTACTAACATAAAACTACTGGGATAGGTGACCGTAAATTTTGCTCGTGAAATAGTAACTTCTCTATCTTCAAGTGGTTGTCGCATTACTTCTAATACTTCCCGCTTAAATTCAGGTAATTCATCTAAAAACAAAACTCCGTTATGAGATAAAGAAATTTCTCCCGGTTGTGGGTAACTTCCTCCTCCGACCAAAGCAACATTGGATATGGTGTGATGAGGGCTTCTAAACGGACGTTGAGTCATCAAACCAGTATCTTTTGCCTTACCAACTACACTATGAATTTTAGTAGTTTCTAATGCTTCATGTAATGTCATTGGTGGTAATATTGATGGCAAACGTTTTGCAAGCATCGTTTTTCCTGCACCAGGAGGACCTATCAAAATAATGTTGTGCCCACCAGCCGCAGCTATTTCCATACATCGTTTAATAGACTCCTGCCCTTTAACATCCGAAAAGTCAAATTCAGGAAAATCTAAACCTTTACTAAACTCCTCCCTAGTGTCAATTATTGTTCGTTCTAATTTATGTCCTTTATCAAAAAACTCAATTACTTCCAATATATTTTCTACTCCGTAAACTTCTAATTCGTTTACAATAGCTGCTTCTTTTACATTATGCCTAGGTAAAATCAATCCTTTAAAGCCTTCTTCTCTAGCTTTTATTGCTATTGGTAAAGCACCACGTATTGGCTGTAAACTTCCGTCCAGTGAAAGTTCACCCATAATTAAATATGAACCTATATTTTCTGATTTAATTTGCCCAGAAGCTGCTAATATCCCCATAGCTATTGGTAAATCATAGGCGCTCCCTTCTTTACGTAAATCAGCAGGAGCCATATTTATAGTAATTCGTTTACCTGGTATTTTATATTGATTATTTTGAAGTGCAGCTGCAATTCTGTAATTACTTTCTTTTATTGCATTATCTGGCAATCCAACTAAATGATACCCAATTCCTTTAACTATATTGACCTCAATAGTTATTGTTGTTGCTTCTACTCCAAAAAATGCACTTCCATAAACTTTTACAAGCATAAATAGATGGTTTTAATATTTTTTTGGGCCTCACTAAGTTACATTTTTTTTCTTAAAAAATAGTTCGTGCAATTATCTTTTATGTTTCTAAATGCTAAATATCAATTACGGAGTCTCTTTCTGAAATACACCCCTATTAAAATTAAGCCTACTACAACTAATAGTACAATAGGAAGTGTCCAGTTAAAATTACTTTCAATGGTAATTATGTTAGCATCACCAATTAACACAAATGAACTCCAATAAAACGGAGAAGCCATTGATCCTTCGTGAGTAGACAAATATGCTAATTTAGACTCGTGCAATGCATTGGATTTCGTTTGTCCTTTTTTTATATTCGTGTAAAAAGAGTGCATTAATTCTTGTGTAGTTTTGTCATTAATATTCCATAATGTTGAAATTACACTGTTGGTCCCTGAAAAGAAAAAACCTCTTGCCAAGCTCATAACCCCTTCTCCTGTTTTTAATTCACCTTGAGAGGTTTTACAAGCACTAAGCACTACTAAATCGGCTTGATTTTGTGTGCCATAAATTTCATTTAGGTTAACCTTTTCATCATTAAAAGCCAACCAAGGTTTTTCTGTACTACTTGAACCTGAGTGAGTAGCTAGATGAACTATTTTATAGTTTTCAAAATTTGACTTAAAGTTTTCCTTTGTAGCATTTTCTCTTATAAAAACGGTGTCAGAAAAAATTGAATTGATACTTGTTACTTCATTAATTGAGTTTGGCAATACCGCTAATGATTTATCTATAAAATTTTGTGGAGCAAACCCCAAAAAATTATGCTCAGGATTACGTTTCTTTTTAGCATTAGACAATAGATATGAAAAGGAATACACATAACTTATCTCATTTGTTTTAATAAAATACGACGAACTACTCTCTGCATTACTTAGCAACGCTTCAAATGGTATATTTTGTAGATTACCATCTGCTGCTATAATAACTTTTTTTCCTTTAATTTCGTCATATACATTATCAGGCACCAAGCGTTTAAAAATAGTACTTCCGCTTTTAACATATGCTTCAACGTCTTTTTTTGTATTAAACGGTTGTTGTAATTGATGTATTAAATTATCAACTTCCTCTTCAAGTAATGCCACATCATATATAGAATATAAATAAGAATTATTTTTTGTTATTACTAATCCATAAGCATTTTCCTCATGTATTATAAACTGCATACTCGCAGTAGTTTCGTTTATAAATTGGAGTCTATGATTTTGTTTACTTAAAACAGGAAGTGTTTTCCTTAGTTTTGAATAGGCTGGATAATTGATTGACAAAGAATCTTTAAACTGCTCGTAATTTCTTTTTAATTCAAATAATTCATCATTTTTTTTCGTTTCCTTTTCTTCAATTTCAATAATTTGTTGCTTGAATAAAAAATCTCGCTCTATGAGCTGTTGAGGTAAATTACTTAGTACTTGCGCTTGCTGATCACTTAACTCTTCTAATAATAATAAGGCTTTATTTTTTTCCATAAAAAAATAGGCATTATCAGTATCCTTAAGTAAATGACATACTTCAACTGCCTGCATATAGAGGTTGGCTCCCTTTTCTCTCCAAAATAATTTTGATGTCTTTTCAGTACTGTCAAACCTAATAACATCTAGCAATTGATCTGCCAATTTGTAATCTTTTAAAGCTTTGTTTAAATAAGTTTTGTTTTTTTCTGCACTATATCTTGTTTGCCAATAATTCGCTTTTTGACTTATAAATTCAAATAATCGCAATTTATTAGGCTTGACAGATAATTGCTCAATTGTTGGATTTATGTAATCATATTCTTCATTTCCAAAAACTAATAATTGAATGGCATTTTCAAAATATGCTTTTGCTAAATCAAATTTTTTTAATTCGGAATAATAAGCTCCATAGGTACTATATGCTAAAGATTTAGACTTTTTTATATTACCGGCAAATAATACACTTTTTTGTAGTGATTGATGGGCTTTTTCAAATGATGAATCATACAAATACAAATTACCTATATTATTATTCAACATTGAAATGGAAGACGAATCATTTAATTTTTCGCTAAAACCTAAAGCTTTGTTATAGTGGTATATTGCTTTTGTTTTTTGATTAATTTTTTCATAAACATTACCCAGTCGTAAGTTTATTATTGCATCATCTTTTTTATCTATTTGTGTATATATTCGTAATGAATCTGCTTTAACTAAATAGTTAATAATTTCTTTACTATGTTTTTTATAGTTTATTAATGCGTATACACGGGATATCCGCATGTAGTTTTTATATAGTACTTTGTAATTATCATTTTTAATATAAAACTCCGTCGTTTTTTGAAAATAACTAATGCTTTTTTTAAAATCACCAACTTTACTATATAGCGTAATCAACTCTGAATAAGATTTCATTCTCAGTCTATCTTGTTTTGGTAACTTTATTAATTCTTTGAAGGCTTTTATCGATTTAAATAATTCGCCATTACGGCTATAGTAAAGGCCTAAGTTAAATAAACTTTTTTTTAAGGAAATTACATTATGACTTTTTTTTCTTATATCTATAGCCTTATTTAAATATAAATAACTTTCATTTATTTTATTTAATTTATACAATAAACGTGCATATGTATGATAAACATATGACTCATCTACATCCGACAACTCTTTTAATTGAATAATAGAATCTACTCTTTTTCGCTTTTGAATAAAGGGTCTTTCTGAACTTAAAAACTCATTAAAAGCTCCCTTATTTAATTCTTGAGATACAAGGTTTATAGAAAATAAAAAAATAAAAAATAAAAAGCCTTTTTGAAAAATCAATAGAATTGGGTTTTGATTAGTTGTTTCAAATTTAAGTTTTATTACTTAAAAGAACAATTATATGTTACGTTCAGTTTACCCCCCCTATTCTTCCTCTCCTGTAGTAGAACCTTCACCCGTTGTATCTCCTTCTCTTTCTTCTTCTCCTGTAGTAGAACCTTCACCCGTTGTACCCCCTACTCTTTCTTCCTCTCCTGTAGTAGAACCTTCACCTGTTGTATCCCCTTCTCTTTCTTCTTCTCCTGTGGTAGAACCTTCACCCGTTGTATCCCCTACTCTTTCTTCCTCTCCTGTAGTAGAACCTTCACCTGTTGTATCCCCTTCTCTTTCTTTTAAATCATTAAACACAATTTCCCCTTCAGATACCTGCACACTAACAATCCCGTCTGACAACGCTATCAACTCCTCTAAAACAGCAATTGATTCACTAACTTTTAGTAACCAAATTTCAGTGTTTTTGCTTTGAACAAATGAATTTTGTATATTTAGCTCTGTCCTTAAATTATCCTTAGTTATAATTTCTGTTGTTAAATCATAAGTTACTATAGCTGTTTTAAAACTATTTTCTACAGCATTGACCTCTTGATTATTGATTATATATTCTTCGTTATCCAAACTACAACTTGTGAATGCGAATAAAACTATTAATGCTAAAAATGTGATGAAATTCCTCATGATTATTGCTTTTTTTGGTTGAAAAATAAATTAGAGACAATTATCGAGTCCCCACTTTATAGTTCCTATAAAGTGAAAAAGGTTACCCATTTATTTTTATTTTTTTTTCAACATTCTTTTAAAAAAAATATTTAGCTTTGAATAAAACCCATTCAAGCTTTACAGCATGGCTGAACACAAAAATTTATTCAATTCGTTAATTACTGGTGACTCAAAAGGTATTTTAGAAATTTACGAATTAGTTTACCCTTCGGTTCTTAAATACATTAGAAATAACAGTGGTAATCAAGAAGACGCTGAAGACGTTTTTCAAAAGGCACTTTTGCATGTTACCACTAAAGCCAAAGTAAAAAATTACGAACCTGTTGATAATTTTGAATGGTATCTATATGGTATTTGTAAAAATTTATGGCTTAAAGAATTAAGTTTCAGAAAAAAATGGGCTACAAAAGCAGAAGTCAAAGAAATAACTGATGAGAGCAATGCCAAATTAATGGCTTTACAAATACTAGAAAATGACCGCAGAGAAGTTTATTTAAGAAACTTTAACCTATTATCAGATAATTGCAAAAAAGTTATGTCTCTATTTTTAAAAAAGAGAAAACAAAAAGAAATTGCAGAGGAACTTGGATACAGCTCAGAAACAGTTGTTAGACAACGCGTATTTAAATGTAAAAGCAAATTAATCAAGTTGATTAAAAAAGATGTTTCCTACGAAAAACTAAAAAACCTATAGACTCAAAACGCTATTAATCAATTTCTTAAAAGAATGTTGAAAAAAAAACAAAAAAAATGGGTAACAAAAACAGAAAAAAAGGAATATATAAGTGAACATCAGCTTTAATTATAATTATTCCTTTTGTTTAAAAATAAAGATCACCCTTTAACATCAAAAAATTAAGACCCGATGGATGATACAACCAAAAACCAGCAAATTAACGATTACCTAAATGGGGAATTATCTAGAGAGGAGCTTATTGCTTTTAAAAAGCAAATGTTTAAAGATCCTGAATTAACAGAAGAAGTTGCTATTAACAAAAACCTATTTGCACTTCATGAAACTGATGCATGGGAAAATATAACTACACTTAACAAAGATGGTATTGCTTATCAAGAATACCTATTAAGCGATGATGCTAAAAACATAACTACAGCTATTAATAATGCCAAAAACAAGTATAAACACCATTCAATCACCCCACTAAAACGATACAGATGGTACGGTGTTGCTGCAAGTTTAGTATTATTAATAGCTTTTAGTTATACATTTACAAGTAATCGAAATACCCCAGAAAACTTGTACGCTGACTTTAGTAACTTATCAGAATTACCATCATTAACCCAAAGAAGCGATGCTGATAAGTTACTTTCTGATGCAGAACAATTATTTCTTAACAAAGAATATCTTGGGGCAGTTAGATCGTTAGAATTATATAATGAAAAGTATAATAACAAATCTGCAAATACCATTTTATACAGAGGGATTTGTAATTTAGAACTAAAACAGTATGCCAAAGCTGAAAGGCTTTTTAACGAACTTAAGGATAGTGACTTATTAGATAAAAACAAGGCATTTTGGTATTTAGCGTTGAGTTCTTTAAAGCAACAGGATGTTGCTAAAACAAAAAAAATATTACAAGTGATTGTAAGCAACTCATATTACAACCACAGACAAGCTAGCCAATTATTAACTAAACTCAATTAAACCCCAATAATTCAGTTTATTAAAGCACATCTTTTTAAGATGTGCTTTTTTTTTAAACAATTGTCCCATCAGGAAATAAGTTGATACAGCATTGACTTATAATGCAACAGAAGCATTAGATATGAAAACTTTAGAGGATTTTTTATTAATCAAACTAGTAAATAAATTACAAGAAAAAGTCAAAGAAGAACTCTTAGCCAGCAGAAAATAACAACTTAAAAAGAATAGATTCTGGCTTACTAAAATTGGAGATGCTGATTTTGATAAAAAAGACATCAATAAAATTTTAGAATTTGAATCAGCTGTAAAAGCAATGACAGTAGAAGAAATTAAAGAATTAGTTAAAAAACATTTATCTAATGGTGCTATAGTTGGTGCTTTATTACCAGAAAATAGCTAGAAAAAAACAAGCTCATTTTTCTTTTAAAGGCTACCTAAACAGGTAGCCTTTTTACTTTAATTCATGGTTAACAACTTTCCCTTGAATAAATCATAAATTAGTGTATTTTTACATCTTACTACAAATTTCTAATTAATGGGAAAAATCATTGCAATTGCAAATCAAAAAGGTGGTGTTGGAAAAACAAC
>Ga0209291_1001669_pt1 | contig 19380 bp, 23 predicted proteins | sample GOMGulsemesocosm_FD_184633 | JGI IMG/M metagenome (GOLD analysis project Ga0209291, IMG submission 184633) | Methane-oxidizing microbial communities from mesocosms in the Gulf of Mexico - GOM9B Gulf of Mexico (SPAdes) (version 2) | ecosystem: Environmental > Aquatic > Marine > Cold seeps...
AATAAATAATAGTTTTATTTTTTTATTTGGACATGATAATATTAATTTAACTTGTAAGTTTTTTAATGATTTAAGACTAACATTCAATTAAATTAATTATATTCAGTTCTATATGGATAAACTCTTTATATATTCACTTCAAAATACCTTAAAGAAAGCCCTAGTTTTATTAGATAATATACCAGAATCTGTATATAATGATTGTTCTATAGGGCCTTTTTATTCAAGTATTGGTGGACATATTAGACATATACTGGATTTTTATTTTTCAATTTTTAAAGGATTAAATAACTATTTAATTGACTTAACAGATAGAGAGCGTAATAGCGCTATTGAAATTGATATATGTATTGCTAAAACTGAAATAATAAAAGTCTTAACTCAATTAGAAAGTTATTCAGGCTATGATTTAGAAGAGAAATATGAATTGATTGATGATTTAGGGCAGGGTAAAATTTCAATACCTACTAATTTATATGCTATTTTTGTACAAGCAAATTCACATACAATACATCACTATGCAATTATATCACAATTATTATTCGCTTTTGAAATTGTAATTGAAGATAAAACTTTTGGATACAACCCAACAACACCAATTATGGTTTCTAAAAACATTAGTCGTTAAATAATGCTTTTATAATTGTTTGTAGGCCTTTCATAGTAAGTAATATAGCGGCTACACAGAATAAACCAGCAACACCTATAGTAAGAAAATTACGCAATTTAAATCCTAAGTGCATTAAGAATGGCCCAGAAAACATAAAAAATAAGGCGATTGCCATTAATTTTATTCCTTTTGATAAAACTTCTTTATTTGTTCTCATTATTATAAAATGTTACTGCTTTTCTAACTGATCCGTGTTTTAATAAAAGTTGTTGCGCTAAATGATGACTTATATGTAATAAATTCATTATCATTTGAGTACCACGCTCTACTAATTTAGTATTAGAGAGTTGCATGTCAACCATTTTATTGCCTTTTATTTTTCCTAATTGAACCATAGTAGCAGTAGAAATCATATTTAAAACTAACTTCTGTGCTGTACCCGCTTTCATGCGTGAACTCCCAGTTACAAATTCAGGGCCGACAATAACAACAATCGGAAATTTAGCAGTTAATGCTATTGGACTATTTTGATTACAAGTGATGCAACCAGTTGTAATATTATTTTCATTACATTTTTTTAAACCACCAATAACATATGGCGTTGTTCCAGATGCTGCAATACCAATTACGACATCTTTATCTGTAATATTGTAACTTTTTAAATCTTCCCAAGCTTGTTTGGTATTATCCTCAGCATTTTCTACTGCTTTTCTAATAGCGTCATCGCCACCTGCAATTAACCCAACAACTAAACCATGTGAAACTCCAAAAGTAGGAGGGCACTCTGAGGCATCTACAACACCTAATCTACCACTTGTTCCAGCACCAATATAAAATATTCTACCTCCTATTTTTAACTTATTTACTGTTTCTAAAACTAGTTTTTCAATTTGAGGCAACGCCTTTTCGACTGCTAAGGGGACGGTTTTGTCTTCTGTATTTATATTAATTAACAATTTAGAAATGCTCATGTTTTCTAAATCATTATAATTGGAATCTTGTTCAGTAGTTTTAGTAAATTTCATAGTATCACAAAATAACGTATTTTTTAATAATAATTATAACTAAAAATCTAAAAGTATTTTTGCGTATGGAAATGTTAAGTTTTTGTTATATTGCAAAACCGCATATTGGTTAAAAAAATATAAGTAATAACTAATAATATATTTGTAATATGAAAAAAATAGTACTATTAGCATTGGTTTCTTTAGCAATGTATTCCTGTAAGAGTGATAAAAGTAATCAAGAGGTAATTACAGTGAATTCACCAATTAAGGTTGAAGTAAAAAAAGACTTCAAAATTAAATCTGTAACTAGGAAAGATTATTTAGCAGAGTATAAATTTGGTGAATATATTCAGGGGAAACAATTAAATAAGGTGGTGAGAAGGTTTAATGAGGAATCGCTACCTTATGAAATAGAAATAGAAGTTATTGATCCAGATGACATGGGAGTGTCTTCAGGTGATTCACTATCAATTGATCCATTAAACGAGAATATTTTTAAGTATACCCCCAAGAAAAACGGAAATAAAATAGAAATGTATGGTATGAATGGTGATTTAGCTGAAATATTAATACATAAAAATAATATGATGTTTGGATATACTGCGGACAATGATAAGGAACCTTTTGTTATTAGAAAATATGATGATATAGGAAATTATGTTTATCAGGTTATCAATACTGGTGATGATTTTTTATATGTTACTAAACATGTTATTATTGATAAAGATGAAAAAGGTTTTGCTAAAAAATCAAATGCATTGTGGTTTCAGTATAAAAAAAGAGCAGATATAAATTATAATGATATTGACTTTTCTTCTTTAGAAGTTGTAGATAAAAACTATCAAGTAGTGGAGTTTAATTTTGAGCTTTATTAATTTTTTTATAAAAAGTTGCTACCTTAACAATTTAGAGGAAGAAGTCCTTTATCATTCTTGAATATTCCTTAGAAATAGATGAACAGTTTATTAAAGGATAAGGCACAAACAAAGAAATAAGTGCATAAAGTTCATCTGTAATAAAACCATGAGTATTATTTATATAAAGAGAGACACCTAGAATAGGTATCCGTAAATTATGTCACTTAATAAAAGAAGATAGAAATAATAATATAGAAAAATACTATACTTACTTGAAAACATAATATTTATTAAAAAAATAGTTCTTAAAAAAGTATAATGTATTTATGTGGCTGGTATTATTTATAAGAAAAGTTAATGTGCAACATTAACTTTTAGATGTTTTATTATTGATATTAATGTTAAGTAAACACTGAAATAGGGTAAATAATAATAAACAATTTAAAGCTGTTAACAAAGGAAATAAAATTTTTAAGCTAGATCAATTTTATTAACATGAAACAAAGTTCTTTGTCAACAGCTAAAATGTTATTGTTCCATTTTTAAATTATAATCTACAGAATGCTTTCCTGAACCATATATTAAAAAGAATATTGATAGTATTAATATGATACTTGCTGTAGTTAAATTTATAGTACTCATTTCACCTAAGAGGTTTACTAACACAGCACCAACTAAAACAGGTATTTGAGCAGCTAATGCCCAACGAGTGAGTAACCCAATCATAATTAACAAACCACCGATCAAATGCGCTGGTACTACGTAATGTAGTAATATGATTTCACCTACATAATTTTTTAATGGTTCTATTAAGTCAGCAAGTAATAGTGTATTGCTCATAAAATAAAGCCCTTTATAAAAAATAAACCCTCCGAGACCAATTCTAATAATATCCAATGAATAATAGGTGTGAGCATTTGCCCATTTATTTAAACGTTTTATAGTATCCATAATGTATGAGTTTTACATACCATTAAGTTACAAAAATAAAATTAAAAATCCAATTTAATTTACTGAATATCAGTAAACTAAATTGGATTTAAAAGATTGTTAGTATGAAAAATTATTATACTTGAATAACTCCTAAGTTAAAAGGTTTTTCAATAGGAGCATGGTCTGCAGCCTCTATCCCCATAGAAATCCATTTTCTTGTATCTAAGGGGGGAATTATAGCATCAGTCCAAATTCTTGATGCTGCGTAATATGGTGATATTTGATTATCGTAACGTGCTTTTATGGTGTTAAATAACTCATCCTCTTTCTCTTGTGTAAAAGTTTCTCCTTGTTTTTCTAATGAGGCTTTTTCTATTTGCAATAATACTTTAGCTGCAGAGTTACCACTCATTACTGCTAAATTAGCACTTGGCCATGCAAAAATTAATCTAGGATCATACGCTTTACCACACATAGCATAATTTCCAGCACCATATGAATTACCAATAATTACAGTAAATTTAGGAACAACAGAATTACTAACAGCATTTACCATTTTAGCACCATCTTTAATGATTCCTCCATGTTCAGATTTACTTCCAACCATGAATCCAGTAACATCTTGTAAGAATACTAAAGGAATTTTCTTTTGATTACAATTAGCAATAAAACGTGTTGCTTTATCGGCAGAGTCTGAATAAATAACCCCACCAAACTGCATTTCTCCTTTTTTGGTCTTTACTAGCTTACGCTGATTGGCAACTATTCCAACTGCCCAACCATCAATCCTTGCATATCCAGTAATTAAACTTTGTCCATAGCCAGCTTTGTATTCATCAAAATTTGAATCATCTACCATCCGAAGAATAATTTCCATCATGTCATATTGCTCAGCTCTTGATTCGGGTAATATTCCGAATATCTCTTCTGGATTAAGTTTAGGATGTTTTGGAGTAGTTCTATTATATCCTGCCTTGTCAAAATCGCCAATTCTTCCCATTGTACGTTTGATAGTGTCTAAGGCATCTTTATCATCTTTGGCTTTATAATCAGTAACACCTGATATTTCACAATGTGTTGTTGCTCCACCTAGAGTTTCATTGTCAATACTTTCTCCGATAGCTGCTTTTACTAAGTAACTACCTGCTAAGAAAATACTTCCGGTTTTATCTACAATCATAGCTTCATCAGCCATTATAGGTAAGTAAGCTCCACCAGCAACGCAACTCCCCATTACAGCGGCAATTTGAGTAATACCCATACTGCTCATAACAGCATTGTTTCTGAAAATTCTTCCGAAATGTTCTTTATCAGGGAATATTTCATCTTGCATAGGTAAATATACTCCTGCACTATCTACTAAGTAAATGATAGGTAATCTATTTTCTATTGAAATTTCTTGTGCTCTTAAGTTCTTCTTCGCAGTTATTGGAAACCAAGCTCCAGCCTTAACTGTAGCATCATTTGCAACAACAATACATTGCTTTCCTTCTACATAACCAATTTTTACAACAACACCAGCAGAAGGGCAGCCCCCATGCTCTTTATACATATCATCGCCAGCAAATGCAGCTATCTCTATAGAAGGCTTTTTATTATCTAATAGATAGTCTATACGCTCACGCGCAGTCATTTTCCCTTTTGAATGATGTTTATCTATTCTTTTCTGACCGCCACCTAATTTTACTTTAGCAAGGCGTTGTTTAAGTTCAGATAATAATAATTTATTGTAGTCTTCGTTTTTATTGAATTTTATATCCATTTGTGTTGTTAAATTGGACTGCTAAAGTACAAACTATATTGTTGCTAATCAATAGTAATATTGCTATATATATTACACGGAAATATTTTCCTTGGTAAATAAATTTATTTATTGTAAATTTGTAGAGAATTTAGAAGATAATATTGATGAAAAGAGATAAGATTATTTATTATGTAAGTACAGGGTTGTTGACATTATTAATGTTGTTTTCTGTAGGGATGTATATTTTTAATAATGAAGCTGTACAAGAAATGTTTATCAGTTTTGGCTATCCAACGTATATAATATATCCGTTAGCAATTGCAAAGTTATTAGGGTTATTTGCAATTTGGAACCCTAAGTTTGAAACTTTAAAAGAGTGGGCTTATGCAGGTTTTTTCTTTGATTTTTTATTAGCTTTTTTCGCGCATAAAATGATAGGAGATGGGGAAGAGATGGGGGCTATAATGGCTTTTGTTCTTGTAGTCGTATCTTATATATTTAGTAAAAGACTAAAAAATACAATGTGAAAAATCCAGCATCAAAAACAATATTATCTAGTAGCAGTTATAGCGCTATAGCATTTTCAAGAGAACATGAAATGAAAATGGATAGACCATTTGAGGATGGAGGAGATAACACTTCAGCAACGCCAGTAGAATATCTACTAGCTGCAATAGGGGGGTGTGTGAGTATGACATTACGTGTATTTGCAAATCATAAAGGATGGAATTTAGGTGAAATTACTGTTAATGTAATTCAGAAAACCCAGTTAACTTCAAACGGATTAATAACATCATTAGTTGAAGAAATATCATTTGAAAAAGAAATAACACAAACACAAAAAGATGAGTTACTAGTCATAGCAGGAACATGTCCAGTAGCTCAATTAGTAAAAAAAGAAACAAATATTAAATCAATAATACTATAACAAATGAAAAAAGTAATCGCATTAGGAGGAAGTAACAGTAAAAACTCAATTAATAAAACTTTGGCTGCACATGCTGTAAATATGCTTAAGGATAGGGAGGTAAAAGTGTTAGATTTAAATGATTATGAATTACCACTTTATGGTATTGATTTTGAAACTAATAATGGAATTCCACAAGATGCTCATAATCTATTAAATGAAATTAAAGAAGCGGATGGAATTGTATTGTCTTTAGCAGAACATAATGGAGCATACAGTACAGTATTTAAAAACGCATTTGACTGGATGTCACGTATTGATGGTAAATTATGGTCAGAAAAGCCAATGTTACTAATGGCTACATCACCTGGAGCTAGAGGTGGAGCAACTGTATTAGATATTGCTAAAGGAAGATTTCCGTATATGGGAGGGAATATTGTAGCAGATTTATCATTTCCATCATTCTTTGATAACTTTAAAGAAGGGGTAATTGTTGATGAAAATTTAAATAAACAATTGCAAACCGCTGTAGAAAAGTTGCAAGAAGTATTGTAATGGGAGATATTTCTAAAGACATACAATCAAGCTTTCCTTCTAATAAAGTAAAAGCTTTAATTAATATCAAGTATACTGCTAATTGGTTAACGAGTAAAGAAGTAGAGTTCTTTAAGCCTTACGGTATTTCTCCTCAACAATTTAATATTTTAAGAATATTACGCGGAGCTAAAGAAGCTATTAAGGTGCAATTGGTGAAAGAACGAATGATTGAACGATCGCCAAATGCAACACGTTTAATGGATAAGCTATTAGAGAAAAAACTTATTAATAGGTATCGATGTGAACATGATAGGAGAGTGGTGTATGTTGCGATAATTGAAGAAGGTTTAATGCTTCTTTCAGTTATTGATAAAGCAGAAAAGTTAAAGTTTTTGAATAATTTATCGGAAGAAGAAGCTAGCCAGTTAAGTGATTTGTTGGATAAAATTAGGTGATTGTTAATACTGTGGTATTAAATAAAGAAAATACATTATGAAACAAAATACAATTAAGAAAGTAGGAAGAAGTGATTTGGTAAATATGGGGCCAATACGTTTGCATCAGCCATTACCAACTAAAGCGATTGAAAATATCGATCCGTTTATATTATTACATCATTATGGTCCTTATGAAATTAATGTTCATAATAATCCATTTGATTTAGGGCCACATCCACATAGAGGATTTGAGCCGATTACATTTTTGATTCAAGGGGAACAATTACACCGTGATTCATTAGGAAATGAAAGCATTGTTAAGCCAGGGGATGTTCAATGGACTACATCTGGAAGAGGAATTATACATTCAGAAGGACCAACAGAAGCTTTTGTAGAAAAAGGAGGAACATTAGAAGGGATACAGTTGTGGTTGAATTTACCTGCAGCAAAGAAAATGATGCAACCAAAATACCAACATGTAAGTTCAGAAAAATTTAATATAATTACTTCTGAGGACGGTAAAGTAACATTAAAAGTAATTGCTGGTAATTTTAATGCTGTTAAAGGGAAAATAACAACTCAAACACCAGTAAATACCTATATGATTGATATGGAAATAGGTGGTGTAATAAAAATTCCTATGAATACATTACATCAGTCAATGTTATATTTATTGAATGGAGATGTGTTGGTGAATAATGAAGTTCAATTGATTAAAGATAAAAATCAGTTGATTGAATTTAATAATGATGGAAATGAAATTTCAATTACATCTAAAATAAAAAGTAAATTATTGTTTCTTTCTGGATCACCATTAAATGAAAAAGTAGCTAATTACGGCCCTTATGTAATGAATACACAAACGGAATTATTAGAAGCGATGCGTGATTATCAACAGGGTAAAATGGGGTTTTTACCAATTTAAAACTAGAATTATTTTACTCGTTTAATAAACGAATAAAAGTCAACAGAATCCAAAAGAGTTATTAATTTATCAGCGAGTATTTTTTCGGCTTGTATTTTTGAATTAGGGGCCTTGATGAGTTCAAGTACTCCTTTTTCTTCTGCAAATATATTTTCAGAATTAAAACTCATGTATGCATCCCATTTTTTACCTTCAACTAGCATGATGTTAATTGAGGTAAGTCCACATTTTGCCAATATATCTTCAATAAACATTGGTAATGAATTACTATTACTATCTACAAATAGATCAATAATTGCGTTTTTAACAGCTGTATCGTCTACTTTAATATAGTCCGTTATAATTTTATTATATGTAGTCATAAGTTCAAGTAAGTTTTGAGCTTGGAGCTTTTTAATTTATCATTTGATTACGACAATTTAAAACAATTATTTTTATCACTAGAATTGGTGAGGCGAGAGATCACTAATTTTAGCTACTGCATATCACTATGTTTAGGGATAAAATTTAAATTTTAGGATTACAAATAGTCATTTATATATAAAGTAGATTTCTGATTAAATATTTTAACACTGTTCGTAATAGAGTGGAGTTATTATTATTTTGAATGGTTATCAGTGTAACGGGAATATTAAAATAAGTTTCTATTCACTATATTAACTATAAAAATAGACCTATACTTGTTTTAATTGTTAGGAGGGATATTGGTACATCAATATAATACTAATAAAAATGTGAGCCTCTCAAGTTATTTATTTTACTGATACTAGGAATCATTATAAAAATGAGTAATAATGGATAACTTATGATTTGAAAAACTGTCTTTATTTCTCGATTTTTATTTTGGTCACAAAGGAACATCTTTTATGAAAGGGGTTGTTAACTTTGGTATTATATTTTTTTAATTCTAAAACATATATTTCTATTAGCGCTATTATGTTTTATCTTTATTAAATATATACCATTGTCATATAATGCTAATTCGATATAATTATTTGTGATAGTTCCTTTTTTAACAAATTTTCCTAACGCTGTATAAACCTCATAATTTGTGTTTTTGGGTTGATTTATAAAAGATATTTTACCTTTTGTTGGGTTTGGGTAAACAGTAATATTAAGTTTTTGTAATTTATTATTATTTAATGTAGGGTAGTACTCATCTGTTCCACAATCTACAATGTTATTTATTCTTATTTCATTATCAAAATCAAAGTTGCTTAGTCTCTCAGTAAGTAAATGATTTCCTGAATCTATAGCGGGCGAGTTGCTTGCAATGTGAAAATCAGTAGGAGCAGATATAAAAAGAGGATCACCGTAAGTTGAGTTATTTCCATAACCTGTACTTGAGTAAAAAGAGGTTAATCCAACATACGTTTCATCCTCATTAATTGTAGTTTCTATATTTTCTATACCATTTTGTGTATAAACTAAATTGTAATTTAGTATTAAATTAGTTTGAGTTCTATATCCGTATAAGTAAACACTCTGATTAGATAAATAAAAAATATTATTTTCAATCCATACATCTTCGTTTTTTGAAAGCATTAGCTCACCAGTACTTTCATTATTAGTGTCATTATGATAAAAGGTATTGTTACTAATATCGATATTACTAACATTAGCTGAAATAGTGTTGTTGTATGCGCCAATTTGAATACCACCAGATTTATTATAATAGAATAAATTATTTCTAAAAATTATGTTTAAAGTTTCTCCATTTTGTTCACAACCAATTTCTGCTCCAAAACCATTGTTATGACTAATATTATTTTCAACAATAATATTCTTTCCTCCATCTATATAAATTCCTGCACTTGTGGCATACTCAGACACACAGTTATATACATGGTTATTTCTTATTACCCCGTTCCTAGCATTATCATATAATGGGTTAGTAGAAACCATATAGTTACCAGCGATATCAATGCCAATATTTGTATTGTTTCTAATACTATTATTTTCTATTAAAAAACCGCTAATATTTCCACTTAGTGTTATGTTTTCAGAATATCCCGTTCTGTTACTGAAAATTTCATTAGACCGAATTACAATATGCTGAATAGAGTCTAGATGTTGGTTTCCGTGAATAAGGAAAGGACTTGAATTTTTATTTTCATCTACTGAAGCATTAATGTCTGAAGAAAAATTAATATTGCTTATTTTGTTGTTTGTGAATTCAAGGTTTTTTGACGCACCTTCTACGAGTATTCCAGAAGAATAGTTTTGCTGGTTATTGGTAAGATGTAATCCTTTTATGGCTAAGTAAGAGTTATCAGTGTAAAGGATAGGGGAATTGTTCTGAGAATTAATAGCGTCTAAAATTACTTCATCGTTATTGTAACTTTGTATTGTTATAATATTGTTGGGTGTTCCAGAGACATTAAGATCTATTTTTTCCTCATATATACCTTCCGTTATATTCAGGGTGTCTCCAGGGGTTAATTGGTTAATTCCATATTGTATGGTTCTCCAAGGATAATCTATACATCCGTGATTATAGTTATTCCCATCTTTAGAAATAAAATAATTATATTGAGAAAAGCTTAAAAAAAAAGAAAGGTGTATTAAAAGTATTGATATGCATTTCATATTGGTCGATTTTAATATTATTACACAACAAGTTGTTATTGTTAATCCTTTCCTTATCTATATGTTATATAAAAAAGCTAATACTTAGTTAACTCCAATATTTTAAATATCTATCATAGGTTACTTGCTAATCACGTAGAAGTATTTATAAGATTAAACATTGTTAAATTACGAATAAAAAAGACATAAAACATGTTAATTCTCTGTGTTTAGGTTTAGTTCTTATTAAATATTTATTTATTTCGTTTTTTAAGCATTGTTTTTTGTTCTTTTGATATTGTAAGTATAGTTAGTTTAATGCCCAGTGTTTATTAAATAAAGCAGGGAATGTGAATAATTAAAAGAAGAACTTATGAGTCTAAAAATAAGAGTTTATGTAAATCTCCTTGACAATTTTTTGCTAAATAATTAACTTCAATTCTTGAAGTACATATTAACAATAACACATAAACAATAACTGATAAATGAAAAACTAAAAACAATGTGTTAACATTTGTTAAAAATTGTTTGCCGGCATATTTATTGATTTAAATAATTGAACTTTAAAATCAATCTATATGCAATATATTAGCTATAAAAATGTACTTATCTTTGGTTTAATTATTGGATTGCTTTTATCGGTAAATCAATGTACTAATAATAAAAAAATAGCAGCTTGTCAAGCTATCGTGTTTACTGATACTACAAATCATTATAAAAATGAACTAGGAACGATAACAGCTACTAAAAAAGTATTAGAACTTGAAAAAAATAAACTAAAAGACCTGTTGTATTCAAAAGATGAAACACTTAATGAATTGCGTAAAGATTTTTCAAAAGTTAAGACTATCACTCAAACAGAAACAAATGTAGTAATTGATAGTGTTATAGTACCGTTTGAAACAAAAACAGCGTGTGATTTTACCCGAAATGGTAAACAGTTTGATAAATGGCTTCAGTTTGATTATAGTTTAAGTCAAAGCAGTTTTGAGATCTCTAATTTTACAATGCTTAATAAGCAAACTACTATAACAGGGTTTAAAAGGAAATGGTTTTTAGGGAAACAAACCTATACTACTGATGTAACCAATAGTAACCCATATGTTAAAACTATTGATGTGCAAACAGTTCAAGTAGTTGTCCCTAAACGTTTTTATGATACCAGATTATTTAATATTGGTATTGGCGTTATAGGAGGGATGTTACTAGTCAGATAAATAAGTTATTTTAGGCTAAATACCCTCTTCTAATGTATAAGGGAAGGACTCTGTAGGAAATCATATGATATACATTATAATTTATATTAGTTCAGTTAATTTTTACTCTAAGTTGTATCATCTATCAAAATACAATTCAAATTGAGGTTGTCTGTGGTAATTAAACTTATATAATATATCAAAATTATTTACATAATGAACGTCTAAACTTGTTAATGAATTGCTAATACATTACAATTAAGTTATAATTATATAAATACTTGATAGCTGTTAAGTCCGTAATATTTAAATTGAAATAATTCATTATTCTTTTAGAAGCTGTAGCCTTAGCTATTTGTATTTTACTATCGTAGTTGATATTTATAGCTAACTTAAAAAAAAAGCTTCAGGGGAAAACGTTTTACAGAAAAGATATATAACTTCGTTTTAGTATCTCTTTTGATTACTAAAAATTAAAAATTATGAATATGTGGAGTAAAATAAGAACTGATTTTCCTGTATTTAGAAATTATGTTTATCTACAAACTCAAGGAGGTGGTCCTATATCAAATTCCTTGATTGAGGAAACAAATAAAAGACTTATTGAATTAAGTATTAATGGTAGTGATATTTGTAATGAGTGGGATGCAAGTATAGTAAAAGCTAAAGAAAGTCTTGCGAAATTAATAAGCTGTTCAGTTACTAACTTAGCTTTTATACCTAACACATCATTTGCTATGAATACTTTGGCTTATAGTTTAAATAATAAGTATAACGTATTAACATTTAAAGACGATTTTCCTAACAGTTCTCTTCCTTGGATAAACAGAGGCTACAATGTTGACTTTGTAAAATCAGATTCTAATGGAAATATCCGCTTAGAAGATATAAAAGCATCAATTACAAGTGACACAAAGATTTTAATTACAAGTCATGTTATGTATAGGTCTGGATTTAAACAAGATTTGAAAGGGTTAGGTGATTTATGCAAACTAAAAGACATTATATTTATTGTTGATGCAACTCAATCATTTGGAGTGTTTGATATTAATGTTAATGATTTAAATATTGATGTTTTAATGTTTCATGGGTATAAATGGTTAAACTCTGGATTTGGAATAGGTGGGATGTACGTAAGTAATCAAATATTACAAGAATATAAAAAACCATTTCTAGGTTTTACAAGTGTTAATTATCTATCAAAGCAGCATGATACTACAAGCTATGAAATTAAAAATAATGCTTCTGTGTATGAGTTAGGAAAAACACCATATCTAAATATTCTGATGTTGGGGTTTATGCTACAAAAAATAAACGCGATAGGAATCCCTAATATTGAAAATAGAGTGCTGGGAAAAGTATTATATTTATTAAATAAATGTCGAGAAAACTCAATAGAAATCGTGTCTGATTTTGAATCTTCTAAACTGTCAGGAATTGTTAATATAAAAGCATATGGACTTACAAAAACTGATTTAAAAAAGAAAGGAATTATAGTCAGATCAGATGCTGATATAATTACAATAGGTATTCACTATTATAATAATGAGTCAGACATAGATAAGCTAATTAAAATAGTAAAAGAAGCTTCTCATAATTTTGAACTTAATTAAAATAAGTTATAAGTTTTTGTGCGTTGTAAATAGAAGGTTTAGATCAATATCTAATCCAATAGTAATATATTTAAATTCTTCTTTATTAACGCTATCAGTTACAAATGCTAAGAAAATTTCAGCACTACTATTGTCATTGTTTTAAAACCAGATTTTGTTCTTTCAAACGACTGGTTTTATAAAATTAAATACCGCATAGTTATATTATGGCAATTATACTATACGGTATTTGGGTTAGTTTAACTCGGGTTAATAAAATTATTATTTGTTTTTATCTATACATATAGCTTATATTTATAAATTTGCCATTTGATTTTTTTATGTTTTGTTTTTCTCCCTTTATGCCTAGTATAGATTATTCTTGCACCATTAAATTCTTTTCTATTTTAAAATTACTTTAAGTAGAACAAACCTTCGGAATAAAAGAGCTTTACCTAGTATTTATATCACTATTACATTCATTTAATAATGATTTTTTATCACAACTTTGCCTTTATCATCTTTATAAACTGTTTGAATAAATTCTACTTGTACACTACCACCACAATCTTTTAGTCTATAAAATTCTAATCCATTAAAATCTAGCTCTAAGTCATCATCGTGATTCTCTAACATTTCTCTAAATTTTTTAACTGTAATTTTATCCATGTTTAATGTATTAGTTCCCCATATTACTTCTTACTTTTTTAGGTAATCCAAATCAAAAAATCAATTATTTTATAAGTTAGTTTTTCCTTGACTTTTTTCTAAATTATAAATAAGTCACGTATTACCTTATTTTTGCTTAAAAGTGTTTTTTAACATATGTTAAAAATAACATTTTTAAGAAAAATAGAACTAGTCTAAACGATTGAAAATTATAAGCATTTTGAATAATGATTTCAAAAGTTTATTTTATATTTTATAAGAGTAATAATATAGCAACAAAAATTTTACTTTTTTCTAAAGCACACAATGTTTTATATCAATTAAATTCTAAGGTGCTCATACATAATTGAATTATTTTAGATTTAGTTGAGTCTAAAAATATAAGCATAGCCATAGTTATGGTTATATTTTTAAACGATAAATAGATTTAAAAGAAACTATTTAATTGTGCATTTTGGATTTTAATTGGTATTAGTTGAAAACAGAATGATAATTTTGTTATAGATGATTGATAATTAGTTTTTAATAGCTAGTATGTATTATATAAGACTACATAAAGTATTAGGTATAATAACTCCTGCTGATATGTATGACTTTCCTACTACACCTTTCCTCGTTCTTCTAATTTTGATCATTATTTTAGATATAGAGTACTTAAAATAATTAAAATAGAGCTATTAGTTATAAACCTTATTATTGTGTGTTTTTATTTGCTGTACCTAAGAGAAAATATGTAGGTGTTGAAGAACTTAGAAATGGAGTTTGGAAATCATCTTATAGAAATATATTTTTTAGGATACTTTTAACGGAAACTATCAATAAGGTTATAGAAACTTATTTAGTGCCCCCCTTTTTTTAGCATAAATTATATTATTTTAAAGAGTATTTTAATACATTATCCGTTAAAATTCATCAAATCAATATAACTTGAAGTGCAATTAGATATTAAATAATTATTTTTTGTAACATTAGATAAAAATTCTACACTAATTATTTAATGATAGAAGACATTTTATTTCAAATTAAATACAAATTTTCTCAAATAACCTTCAACGGAAAAAAAGAGAAAAATAAACGACTAGAAAAGTCATTTGGTAAACTCAAAGATGATTTTTTTGACTTTGATATGATTCAAAAGTACTTTAGAAATAAAGACAATTCGGGAGCATATCAAGTACTGTCAGACAAAACTTGTAACGACTTGGATTTTGATGATTTATTTATGTTTCTTGACCGAACTAATTCAAAAGTAGGACAACAATATTATTATAATAAGCTCCGAATTATTAATCCAGATCAATATCAGACTAAACTTAATGAAGATTTGATAGCTGAATTTTCAAAAAAATCTGAGTTGAGAATTTCACTTCAAAAAGATATTGAAAAACTTAAACACAAGGATGCTTATTATATAACAACATTATTTCAAGAAGAGCATTTAAAGCCACCAAAATGGTTTTTTATGATCAAATTACTATCATTAGCGAGTTTAGCATTATTGATATTGTCTTTTTTTATTCCATCATTTTTCATTGTTTTAGTAATAATCTTATGTGTAAACTTAGTTCTTCACTATTGGAATAAAAATAACTTGGTTCAATATGTTAGTGCTATTCCACAACTTTTAAAACTTAATAGTGTAGCTTCTAATTTATTTAAAAACCCATTATTAAAAAAAATAAATCCTAGCCTAACAATATCTATTAAATTAATTAATGAAGTTAAGAATAGAATGTTATTTTTTCAGCTTGAAGCAAAACTTCAGGGAGAACTTGAAACCATAGCTTGGTTTTTCTTTGAAGTTTTTAAAACAATGTTTTTGCTTGAGCCTTTATTATTATTTGGAGTCTTAAAAAGGTTAAATACTAAAAGAGAAGAAATAGAGAACGTATATAAGTTTGTAGGCCATATTGATATGCTTATTTCCATAGCTTCTTTAAGGAGTGGCCTAAACACGTTCTGTACACCAGTTATTAATGATACAAATAAAATAATAACCAAGGATATTAGCCATCCTTTAATTTTTAATTGCACAACAAATAGTGTGAAAATTTTAGAAAAATCTATACTTCTTACAGGTTCTAATATGTCAGGAAAGACTTCTTTTATTCGTGCAATTGGATTAAATGTAATCACTGGGTTAACAATTAATACTTGCTTTGCAAAATCAATGACTTTTCCTTTATTAAAAGTGTTTTCAGCTATTCGAATAAGTGATGATTTAATGAACGATAAAAGTTATTATTTTGAAGAGGTATTAACCATTAAGAGAATGATTAAGGAAAGTATGAATGGGGAAAAGAACCTTTTTCTTTTGGATGAAATATTTAAAGGCACGAATACAATAGAACGTATTTCTGCAGGAAAGGCTGTTTTATCTGCTCTAACAAAAAATAATAATAAAGTATTGGTTTCAACTCACGACATAGAGCTAACAGATATGCTTTGTAACGATTACGAATTATATCATTTTAGTGAAATAGTAAATAATAAAACCGTAGGTTTCGATTATAAACTAAAAGAAGGCAAGTTAAAAAATAGAAACGCAATAAGAATACTTGAAATTAATGATTATCCGAAAGGAGTTGTGAGTGAAGCAATGGGAATTTCAAAAGAATTGGACAAAATCTATTTATCGAAAAAAGCACTTCTTTGTTAACTGACATTTTTAGGTTATCACTTAAGGTTTTAAGCTAATTAAACTTTTTGTTTTAAAAAGAATTTTACTATGGTCTGCGCTTGAAAATGTCCAATTTTGTGTTTTTCTTTGAGGCAAGATTTCATTTCTTTTTTATTGGAAAGATTCTCTTCTAATAATATTGTTAGCCACTCGTTCAATGATTTTCCAGTTTTTTCAGGAAGGTTTTTAATAATTGCATTTTCCATTTCTTGTGGAGATAAACCCATAATCATTCTTTTTTATGTTTAATAAATAATTCTAAAAGGTGGCACAAATTAATAATTTATTATTTATGTGCAGTTTTAATGCTTGTATATATAATATAGCTTGCTGTAAAATTTATGAGTAAATTATAGCTAAAGCAAAAAGATAGCCTTAATAATGGTTTATAATAAGTTGTTAAAACAGGCTTCTGCAATTGGAAAATTAGTGCAGATATAACGACCAAGAGCACAGAAGTACTCAGATGAAAAACTAATCAAATTTTACTTATTTTGTTTAATTCTTCTCTATTAGTGATAACGACTATACTAGACTATTTTTTTTAATGCAGTTTAGCTTTAGCTATGGTATTATTGTTTTCCCAAACTTCTCAATTTCTTGAATTATGGGAAGAATAGTTTTTCCGTGTTTAGAAAGTGAATACTCAACTTTTGGAGGTATTTCTGGGTAGGCTTTTCTATGTATTACTTTGTGTGATTTTAAGTTTTTCAATTCTTGAATAAGCATTTTTTCACTGATCTCTGGTATTAATCTCTTCAACTCTCCAAAACGTCTTTTTTCAGCACCAATTTCATAAATAATGCGTAGTCTCCATTTTCCACTAATTACATCCAATGCTTTATTGACTGGACAATTAATTTTGTTGTTTTTCATAATCTCAATATGTTGACTTTAAGTCACTTATACTTTCTGGTAAGTACCATACTTTTTGGTAGGTACTTGACTTATATAAAGTAAAGGTAGAAATTTGTACAGAATTATAAAATAAAAATATTATGAATAATAAAGTATTTGTATCTGGTGCAACAGGTTTTCAAGGAGGTAAGATTAGTAATATATTAATTGAGAATGGATATAAAGTTGTTACCATTTCACCTCAGGCAGTTGAGGATATAAATGAAAAATCCAGTTTAAAAATTATCACTGGTGATTTAGAAAGCAAACTTTCAATAAAAGAAGCATTAAAAGGAGTGACTAAATCCGTGTATACATTTCCATTAATTTTCGATATGGGAAAAGCAATATCTTACACTAATAATTTTATAAATGCCGCAAAAGAAGCTGGAGTAGAACTTGTTGTTTTTAATACAAGTTTTCATCTTCCTAAAAGTAAAACAGGTTTTCTATCCTTAGACTTAAAGAGAAAAATAGGGGAGCTTTTTTCTGAGTCTGGACTAAATGTAATTACATTGATGCCAGACATCTATATGGATAATTTAGTTGCTCCTTGGATGAAACCATTAATTATAGGAGAGGGTATTATACCTTATCCCATAGCAGAAGATCAGGAAGTGCCATGGATAAGTCACGCTGATTTAGGAAAAGCAGTTTGTAAAGCCCTTGAAATGCCAAGTTTGACAGGTCAAACCCTACCTATTGGAGGAAATGTTTATACAGGAAAAGAAATTTCACAAATAATTTCACAAGAAATTAATAAAGATGTGAAATTTATAGCATTAACTCCTGATGAATTTGAAAACCAACTAGTAGAAGGTTTTGGTGAATTGGCAGCAAAAGAAATTTCAAATTTGTATCGATATGTTAAAGCTAATAAAATAGTACTGTCTTCTAAAGATTTCAAAAAGACTAACGAGATGCTGGGGCTTAAGCCAGAATCATTTAAAGATTTTATGACTACTATTGATTGGTAATTTAAACAAAACTTACTAGTTTATTAATTTAGACTGAACTAGTAAGTTTTTATCCATCTTAAAGTTACTTTATAAATTGTATTAATATTCCAATTCCTATGTATAATGGATAATTTTTTTTAAAACCTGCCTTTGCAAATTTTATTTTCTTTATTAAAAAACAACGTATTTAAACCTCCAATTGCACATAATGCAAAAATAAAAATAGAGAAAGTTTAATGTGACTTACTATCAAGAAGAATATGAGCGAAAAATAGCAAGAGTAAACAGCAAACGTGGTCGGTATATGAAAGCTAAACGACAACAGTTACAAGTGTTAACGATATTTGTTCCATGTTTTATTTTTAATCATCTTGCCATGATTATCGATTATAGTTATAAACTCAGTTTCACCATATAGTTTTGCATATTGGTTTGCAATTTTTAATGAGTGATTTGAAGCTTCTAGAGCTTCATTATAATGCTCATTTTGATATAAAAACCACGAATATTTATCCCAAGAATAGTAATCCGTTTCAATTTCTTGATTCCATTTAATATTAATCAAATAATATTTAATATGGGAAGGCATAAGGTAAAAGGTTAAACAAATTATGCTACTTATAAAAAGTAATTTGAGTTCTTTTAGTCTCTTTAACTTCAAACTATAGATAAGTGAAGTTAAAGTTAATAGAGTTGAAATTAGTAATAATAAGTTTGAATATGGCCAAAATTTCATAGTAAATAATAATGTAATAAGCCAAAAGGATGTTGAAAAACCATTAATACTATATAATTTATCATGCTTTTTATTTAAAACACCAATAGTATAAACTAATAGCATTAAGAAAATGCCAACCATCAT
>Ga0209291_1001670_pt1 | contig 19375 bp, 14 predicted proteins | sample GOMGulsemesocosm_FD_184633 | JGI IMG/M metagenome (GOLD analysis project Ga0209291, IMG submission 184633) | Methane-oxidizing microbial communities from mesocosms in the Gulf of Mexico - GOM9B Gulf of Mexico (SPAdes) (version 2) | ecosystem: Environmental > Aquatic > Marine > Cold seeps...
TTTTGTGGTAATGAATTACTATCATCATCATTTAAACTCATATTAGCTTTCATTATATTAAATAAAACTAAATGTCTTCCGTCTACTCCTCCGGCAATACCAGTTATATCATAACTAGATTTTCTACCTGTTAATCGAAAAACAATTTTACTTGCATTTAGCGTTGCAACAGACATATCTAAATTGTTAAATTTATCACCAGGAGAACCTGTTGGAAGATTTATTGTTGTTGTTAAATAAATTGTTGCAGATGATGTTGAATTAGCACTTAAAACATTTCCTGTAAGCTGTAAGTTTGTACCTACTACAATATCCGTCAGCACCCCATTAGGATCCATACCGGATATTTTATCAGGTGTTTTAGAAGTTGTATTACTTACGCATAAAGTACCTTCCACATGCAAAGTTTCTTGTGGAGATGTAGTATTTATACCTACTTGTGAAAAAAGAAAAAATGGAGTTATAATGAATATAAATAATAAAGTTTTCATAAGATTTTTTTTTGATGTTGTAACAATTTTTTACTTAAAAACTGCGCATAAGAAGTACCTTTCATAAATAAACTGAAATAAAGTTTATATGATTTTAAATCGACAATACAAGGATTATCAACACAATGCTATCTTAAATAATTTAGATGTTTTAGCTAAAAGCCTTGGAAAGATTATGATTAAACTTCCTACGTTTTAACCGAATTAAAGTACAACCGATATATTGCCCTTTTATAGTATAAGGCACATATGTTATTTTGTATTTTTTTGCCACACCATTAATTTGTGTAACATTTTTTAAATTATTGACTTGGGAGTCAATATGTAATGAAGTTTTTTGAAGCAACAAATCGAAAGTAGAGTATTTACTTTTCATAATTATAAGGGTTTAATGTTGCTTACCCTAAATATACTCTAAATCAACATGTTATAATAATTAATTCGTTACATCGCTAAAATACTCGTTAAAAAACAGGTAACTCACCAACTTTAGTGATGTGAATCACCACAATTCTGTGGTGAAATGGCGTAATTCTGTGGTAAAGTAAAAATAAAATTTACTTTATTTAAAAAATCTTGAGTGCCATGATTCATGTGCAGGGACTTCCCAGTTTTCATTATATTCAGCAACATTAGTTACCAAATTGTTAAAAACGATTGTTTTCTTTCCAATCGCGCCACTTTTGGCCATTGCTTTAAAGTCTAATAAAGTTTTAAAATTAACAAAGTCACCTTGTTTAAAAGCTACGTTCATTTTATCTAATAACTCTACGTCTAACTCTTGTTCCAACTCTTGTATAAAACGCACTGAAGCATCTATTGAACATCCGGTAGCTGATTGTCCTTCCTGATTTACGGCGATAACAATAAAGCGTTGATATTTCAATTCAAATCCAGCTTGCAAGCCTGTACCGTGGGCAGCCCATTGTTCTAAAAATTCACTTGTTTTTTTTGAAACTAGTACCAATTCTTCTTCTGTAAACCGACGGTTACATTGGTATATCCAAACTTTTGAGTGTTCTGGTAATGTATTAAATTCTACGAGCATATTCTATAGATATTCTATTTCAATAATTTCTTTTACAATAATGTATTCCTTTAATTTAGGAGAATAACATTCAGTGTTTTTATATGTAACGCTAACTTTTATCCCTTTAACTTCATCATTATCAATTAAATTGTCTGACCCTATAAAATTACTTAGCCATAAAAATTTTTGAGATTTCCCTGAGGAATCTTTCATGTTTACATAACTAAATTCCTGACCTGTTATAGATTTTAATTCTCCTTCAACAACAAAGCTTTCAAAATTATCAACATCATCAGTACTTACTTCTCCTGCTAAAAGCATTAAAGTTTCAGGACAAACACCAGCCATTTTTATTCCTATCTTTTGACCAAATTCTTCGCCTGATTTTTCACTATTCCAATCCACCGTTATTCCTGCTTTTTCAAATTCCTTTTCATTATCTGAATAGTATGAGAGCATAAATAACCCCAATTTAACCGTCATTTTATCTGATGGTAAGGATTTAATTTCATCTTTATGTAAATATTCACAAGTAGCCAGAGCTACTTTATCCATAATTGATTCCTGAGAAAACATGCTTATAGATAGTAATAGTAGTATTATTGTAGTAATAGTTTTCATCTCTTTCCTAACTTCTCTTTATAAATTTCCAGCATTAGCTATTAATTCAGCGATATCTAACACTTCAATCTTCCCTTCTTTTTCTTTGGCCTTTACTCCATCAGTCATCATGGTATTACAAAAGGGACAACCTGTAGCAATTATTTCTGCAGACGTTTCTATAGCATCTTCAGTACGCAACACATTAATATCCTTATCACCAGTTTCTGGCTCTTTAAACATTTGCGCACCACCAGCACCACAACATAGGGAGTTAAGTTTGTTGCGTTTCATTTCTACTAAATTTACTTCTAGTTTATTTATCAAGTCTCTAGGCGCTTCATAAACACTATTAGCTCTACCTAAATAACAAGGATCATGAAAAGTAACACGTTTTCCTTTATATTTTCCTCCGTCAATAGTAATTTTCCCTTCCTTTAATAAGGTTTGCAAAAATTCTGTATGATGATATACTTCGTATTTCCCTCCAAGTTCAGGGTATTCATTTTTTATAGTATTGTATGAGTGCGGACAACAAGTAACTATTTTTTTTACTTCATAAGCATTCATCACCTCAATATTTGTGATGGCTTGCATTTGAAATAAAAACTCATTTCCCGCCCTTTTCGCTGCATCACCACTAGAACTTTCTTCTGTACCTAATACTGCAAAATTAACACTTGCTTTATTTAATATTTTCACAAAAGCGCGGGTTATTTTTTTTGCTTTATCATCAAAACTACCAGCGGAACCAACCCAAAATAAAATATCTGGAGTTTTTCCTGCTGCCATCATATCTGCCATTACTGGCACGTTTAATGCTTCACTCATATTTATATACTTTAAGCCATAAGCACTAGGCTTTAAGCTGTATTATTAATTGCTTATTCGATTGAAAGTTTATGATTTATTGCTCATTAACCCAGTTCAATCTATCCATTTGATTGTATGGCCATGGTGCACCATTATTCTCAACATTCTGCATCATATTATTTAATTCTGTAGGTGCTGCACTTTCTTCCATTACCAAGTAACGACGCATATCCATAATAATACTTAACGGATCAATATTGACTGGACAAGTCTCTACACAGGCATTACAACTCGTACACGCCCATATTTCTTCTTTAGAAATCCAATCAAATAAATTTTTACCATCGTCATTAAACTCTCCGTTATTGGCATCAATATTTTTACCTACTTCTTCCAAACGATCGCGAGTATCCATCATGATTTTTCTTGGAGAAAGTTTTTTTCCTGTTAAGTTCGCTGGGCATTCACTTGTACAACGACCACACTCCGTACAAGTATAGGCGTTTAACAAGTTTACCCATGATAAATCCGTTACATCCTTAGCTCCAAAAGTGGAAACCTCTTCTGTTGCTCCTTCCTCTGGCATTGCATATGGATCAGCACTTGGATCCATCATCATCATGACTTCCTTAGTTACATTTGCATCATTAGTAAATTGCCCTTTAGGCTTCAAGTTAGCAAAAAACGTATTCGGAAACGCTAATAAAATATGTAAATGTTTTGAATAGTATAAGTAATTTAAAAAGATTAAAATACCTACAATATGTAACCACCATGCCCCTCTTTCTATTAAATGTATTGTTTCATTTTCCATTCCTGAAAACAAAGGCGCTATATATTGACTAATTACATTACCGGTATTCATTTCCTGAAAATGAACGTCTGTTGCATTCATTATTAAAAACAAAGACATTAAAACCATTTCGAAATATAAAATCATATTTCCATCAGATCTTGGCCAACCTTTCATTTCGTCGTTCCAGAAACGCTTTATTTTAATTACATTTCTTCTAATCCAGAACACCGTTACCGCTACAAATACTAAAAATGCTAGTATTTCAAAGTTCCCTATTAAAAAACCATAGAAACTTCCCATTCCAGAAAAAACACGATGTGTTCCAAAAATACCATCGATTACAATTTCTAGTACTTCTACATTGATCAATATAAAACCAAGATAAACAACTATATGTAATATCCCTGAGACAGGTCTACGAACCATTTTTCCTTGACCTAAGGCTATTTTCGCCATGTTTTTCCAACGTTCCGCCTTATTATCAGTTCTATCAATATCCTTTCCTAATTTGATGTTTCTGATTAGTGATTTTATATTTTTAGCAAAAAACCATAATCCGGCGCTTAATATTACTACAAATAAAATATTATCAATGTATTGCATAGTAAGTTTGTCTTATTTAAAAATCTTAATATAATTATTTTTTTAATTCAGTATCAATAGCTTTCTCGTAGGGTATTTCTTTTTTTGATAATACTCTGAAATAGCGTTTTGGATGTAATTTAATATCTTGTAAAAGCTCTTCCAATTCCTTAGCAGCTGCTTCAAAATTGTTATATAGCTTTTCATCTTTCATTAATTTCCCAATAGTACCTTTCCCTTCTTCAATTCCAGAAAGTACCGTATTAAGTTTATTTAATGTTTTATCTAAGCCTGCTACGGTTTCACCTAAATTAGCATTATTTAATGTATCTCCTAGTTTTTTAAATGTTGTTGCAGTTTCAGAAAAATTAGAAATCATTCCATTTAACTTACTACTATCATCCGCAATCATTTTATTTAATGAGTAAGATAATGATTTGAATGACTTTATGGTTCCGTTTAATTCTGCAATAGCACTTTTCAATCCTTTTTTAGAATCGTCCTTTACTAAAACATTAAGGCTACTTAATAATGTATCTGCTTTTTTAAGTGTTGCATCAAGCCCCGTGCTTAAACCAGAAAAATTACTAGTCAAACTTTTCACCAATCCTTCTTCCACTTCTGACTTTAAAAAATCTTGACTTTGTGCATATTCTGAGTCTTTAGCAGGAATAATTGTTAATCCATTACCCCCCATTAACCCTAACTCATATAACCTAATAGTACTGTTTTTAGAAAATTTGAAGCGTTGATCTACAGAAAAAGAAACTCTTGTTTTTCCAGTTTCAAAATCATAAGTTATCGCTTCAACCTTACCAACTTTATTTCCCTTAATAGTAACAGGTGCAGAAGGTGCTAATGCATTATAATCAAACTCTGTGTAAAAAATATTATTGGAACTAAATAAATTGATACCTTTTAAATAGCTAATACCAAAAAGGAATAACGCAATTGCCCCAATTACTAGGACTGCAGTTTTAATTTCTCTTGAAATTTTCAATGTGGTTTGTTTTTTAATTCGCTAACAAAATTAACACTATTTTAATTATAATCACTCTAAATATGTATTGCTTTTGATCTTCGCTAAATTGGTGCGTTATTTTTTTAAAACAGTGCTTAAACTTACCTTTGTTCCGTTTTTATAAGCAACAATATAACAATCTGGATAGCCTTTTGTTTTAGCTACTTTCTGAATATCTTTAATTTTGGCATAATCATTAGTACTTCCACTGTAATATCTATACAATTTACCTTGCTTAACTTTTGATAAATCAGACATCCCTTTAAAGTTATACGATTTTAATTTTAAGTTTTTAGAGCTCGCTGCTAATTGAACTTTAAAAATAATATCTTTATAAGTATTGGTGTTAGATACACTTTCTTTTATGTAAATATCGTCTACTGAACCTTGATCAATGCTCTTTTTATATTCTAAAATAGACTCTACAATAGAATTAGACATTTCATCTTGTCCTTTTTTCGAATTCAAGTAAGCGCCTTCTTTTTTATATGTAAGAAAACCTAACTCAATCAAAACACTAGGCATAACTGTTTGGTGTAACACAATAAACCCTGCTTGTTTAACCCCTCTACTTTTACGTTTTAATTTATTTTTAAAACTCTTTTGAATATAATCTGCCAATTGGATACTTTGATCTAAATATTCCTCCTGCATTAAGGTTAAACCTATAATTGATTCTGGAGAGTTAGGGTCATATCCCGCATATTTTTCATGGTAGTCTTCTTCTAAAAGAATTACACTATTTTCTTTCTTTGCAACTTCTAAATTTGTTTTATTCCTATGTAATCCTAATACAAATGTTTCTGTTCCATTTGCCTGTGTATGAAATGAATTGCAATGAATAGATACAAATAAATCTGCTTTTGCCTTGTTAGCTATCTCACCTCTTTTATCTAACTCAATAAAAACATCCGTTTTTCTTGTATATACTACTTTAATATTTGGGTTTTTCTCTAGTTGCTTCCCTATTTTAAGTACTACATTTAAAGCTATATCCTTCTCGATATATTTGTTTCCCAAATTTCCAGGATCATGTCCACCATGACCTGCGTCCAGAACAATTACAAATTTATCATTTGGTGGTATCGTTTCATCAATTATTGAAAAGGATGAAAAAAGCCCTATGCTTATAAGTAATATTATATAACCTAATTTATGCATTTCTTTATTTATTTTTTAAATGATCAAAAGGGTAGCCAACTACCACTGTACAAACATACAAAAGCTATGAATCAACGTCATTATTTTTTGTTAGAAACAAGCCTCTTCAAATTAAACCCTTAATGGGGGTTAAAATTTTCTAAAATTTAAAATATACACTAAAAATATATCGTATGTTTGACACTCCAAAAACTAAGCCACACTTTTTACAAAAATAGAATTTACATTGGTGCAATTAAGAAGCTTACATATACTTTTAATAACATTTTTAGCATTGTTTATTAACAATTACGCTAATGCTCAAGATTTACCTTCAAAAGGAATTGCAGTAAAGTCAGACTCTACGGCTATTAAGTCACCAAATTTAGGTATGCCTTCCTCAAATAAATTTGAAGAACTAAATACCAAAGAAATTGATACCATCAGACCTAACGATTCTATTAAATTAAAAGAAACGCTTACTGATATCGTAAAATATAAGGCTAAGGACTATATAAAAGTCAATCGTCGAGAGCAACAAATGTATTTATACAATGAAGCGGAAATTAATTATGGTGATTTAAATATTACTGCTGGTAAGATAATTATCAACTATGCTAAAAGCGAAATATATGCTTTTGGAATAAAAGACTCCCTTGGTTATACGCAATCACCTATTTTCAAACAAGGAGAAAACATAGTAGAACCAGACTCTATCAGATATAATTTTAAAACACAAAAGGCGCTTATTTTTAATTCCAGAACAGAACAAACTGGAATGAAATTAAGAGCTACTATTACCAAAAAAGAAAATGATTCTGTTTACTTCGTAAAAGATTTAATCCTTACTACCTCAAAAAACTTAGACGACCCGGAATACCACATTAAGGTAAGAAAAGCAAAATTAGTTCCTCAAAAGAAAATTGTTAGTGGTGTTGCAAACATGTTTATTTATAGTGTACCCACACCTTTGGGGATTCCATTTGCATATTTTCCTTTAACAGAAGATCGTGCCTCTGGTTTTATCATCCCAACTTTTGGAGAAAATAATGACCGTGGCTATTTTATCCAAAATGGAGGGTATTATTTTGCCGTAAGTGATTATTTTGATTTAACACTTTTAGGAGATTTTTACACCAATGGTAGTTACGGATATAATATTAGTACTGATTATAAGGTAAATTATAATTTCAGCGGACAATTTGGTTACCGATATGAAAATTTAATTACTAGCGAACGTGGCTTTCCTGACTATAGCAAGGCTAACATATACAACCTTAGATGGTCACATAGCCAAGACGCTAAATCAAATCCTAATTCAAGATTTTCAGCCTCTGTGAATTTAGGTAGTAGTAATTATTATAGTCAATCGACCAATCAATACAACTCAGCAAATACATTAACCAATACATTAAGTTCATCTATATCATACAGTAAGAGTTTTCCTGGAAAGTTAGGGGCTAATATTTCAGCTACCGCAACACATTCTCAAAACACGAACACTGAGCAAATAAACATGACACTTCCGAATTTGCAAGGGAGTTTTAATAGGATATATCCTTTTGAGCCTAAAGTTGGAAGTAAAAAAGGAATTATTCAGAATATTAATTTACAATATTCATTTGCTGCCGAAAACAGGATTACTACTACCGACGAGTTTTTCTTTAAAAGTCAAATGTTTGATGATGCTAAAATGGGAGTTAGACACTCCATTCCAGTTAGCACAAATTTCAAAATATTAAAATATTTTAGTTTAACTGCTGGTGCAGCCTATAATGAAGTTTGGAATTTTGAAAAAGTAAACAAAACTTACGACGAAGTTAATTTAGAAGAAATTACAAACATCGATAAAGGTTTTGCTAGCTACCGAACATATAATTTTTCTTCAAGTTTAGGTACCACTTTATACGGTATGTATAATTTTGATAAGGAAGAAAAAGACAAGAAAATTAAAGCTATACGACATGTAGTAAGACCAAGTGTTAGTTATAATATAAACCCTGCATTTGATCAATACTACGAAAGTTATAAGAAAAACGTAATCACAGCAGACGGTACAACCTTTGAGGATGTAGAATATAGTCCGTTTGAAAATTCAATTTATGGTTCACCAGGTAAAACTTTTTCTAGCTCGGTTGGCTTAGGAATCGGAAACTCTATAGAGGCCAAAGTTAGAGATAAGATTACCGACTCTACTGAAGTTAGCTACCGAAAAGTAAGTATCTTAAACAACTTAAACTTTTCAACTTCATATAATATAGCAGGCGACTCATTAAAGATTAGCCCAGTAAGTGTTTCCGGAGGAACTCAATTAGCAAATAATAAATTGAGTATCAATTTTAATATGTCATTAGATCCGTATGCCCTAGACAATAACAACACTAGAATTGATAAATTCAATATTAATAATAACGGTAGCTTATTCCGATTGACAAATGCCAATTTAACCCTAAATTATTCATTTTCCAACAAAGATTTTGAAAAAGGAAAATCGACAACTCAGCAAAACAATAGCACTACTACATTTAATAGTACTGAAGACTTATTAGGAAATAATAACGATTTAAGTAACTCAAGTTTTGACGATAATGAAGATGAAGAGCAAAAAGATGTAACTTTATATAATTACAAAATACCTTGGAGCTTACGTTTAGCCTATTCAGTCGCCTATAATAACTATGCGCGACAAAATGAAATTTCGGGAAATACATTAATGTTTTCTGGTGATGTTGCATTATCATCAAGATGGAATGTTGGGGTTTCTTCAGGATATGATATTAAAAGAAAAGGATTTTCCCACACCAATTTACGTTTTGAACGTGATTTATTAAGCTGGAAGATGAACTTTAATTGGGTGCCTTTTAGCGCTAATAAATCGTGGTTTTTCTATATAGGTATAAAATCATCTGTATTGAGTGATATCAAATGGGATAAACAACGTCAAGCTGATAAGTTGATTAATTAAGTTTTAGGTAAATTATTATTTCTACTATAAAAAAAAGTTTCGCTTTTTTATACCCCATAAACTCATAAATTTTAATTATGACAAAAAGAATTATTACTACTAAGGACGCTCCCGAACCAATAGGACCATACAATCAAGCAGTTTTAGTAAATGAAAATACCTTATACACTTCAGGTCAAATTGCATTAAATCCTTTAACGATGGAATTGGTTTTGGATGATATCAAAATTGAAACGAAACAAGTTATGGAAAACATGAAAGCAGTACTATTAGCTGCTGACATGACTTTTGAAAATGTAATAAAAACTTCAATTTTTATTTCTGACATGAATAACTTCTCACAAATAAATGAGGTGTATGGAGGATATTTTAATGAAGCAACAGCTCCAGCCAGAGAAACTGTTGAAGTAGCTTGTTTGCCTAAAAATGTGAATGTTGAAATATCAATGACAGCTATAAAGTAAACAGTATTCAGTCACAGTAAATAAATAAAAACTGTGACTGATTATGAATACTATTTCAAATGATATTGCACCAAGTCATCAATTGGTTTTTGTATAAAATTTCCTGTATTTAATCGGAATGACTTTAAAGCTTTCTTTAGTTCATCTTGCAGTATATATGAAATACTCCCTACAAAATGTATCGGCAAATCATACACCCTATCATGCTGAGTTATTTGATTTTCTATAAAATCAGAAAACCCTTTATTGATTATTTGAGAGCAATACACTTCCTTCTTATGCTTGATTAAAAAGGTAGCAAACTGTGCCAAATATGCATTTGGATGAGGCTTTTGATACAAGTTAAGCTTAACATCGTCTGGATACAAGTTAAATTCATCTTGAAACATATCATGTAGCTTTTTAGGCATTTTATTATAGAAATAATCCCGTAATAAGATTCTACCAAAATAATTCCCCGAAGCGTCATCCATGAGCATATATCCTAGAGAGGGTACTTTTGAAGTCAATAATTCTTCGCCATCAAAATGACAACAATTACTTCCTGTTCCCAAAATAGATACTATTCCTTCCTTTCCTTTAGAAACAGCATATGCAGCGGCATATATATCCTCTTTAACAGTAATATTAGCTTTCGGAAAAACTTCTTCTAATAATATAAATAGCTTTTTCTTTGGTCGTTCAGTACCACATCCAGCTGCATAAATATATACGGCGGTAATTTCATTAACATACTCCATTACAGGTTTATTTGCTGTAATAGTTGTATATAAGTCTGATTCAGAAAATACCGTAGGGTTTAACCCTTTACTAGTAGAAGCTACTATTATTTCTTTTTGAGCACTTACCAATACCCAATCGGTTTTTGTAGAACCACTATCTGCAATTAGTATCATTTCTAATATATATTACCTTAATTAATCTAAACTAGCTGAATATACAACCAAATCTACCAATTTATTGGCGTAACCAAACTCATTATCATACCAAGAAACTAGTTTGAAAAAGTTACTATTCAATTCCATTGATGCCTGACTATCAAATATAGAAGTTCTGGTATCACTCACAAAATCTTGCGAAACAACTGGATCGTTTTCAAAACCTACAATGCCTTTAAATTCATTTTTTGAAGCTTTTTTAATAGCTTCAGAAATTTCTACTAAAGAGGTTTTCTTTTCTGTTCTTACTGTTAAATCCACAACAGAAACATCTGCAGTAGGCACACGAAATGCCATTCCTGTTAATTTCCCTTTCAATTCAGGAATCACCTTTGTTACCGCTACTGCAGCTCCAGTTGAAGTTGGTATAATATTGTTCATCGCAGCTCTACCTCTAGTCCATTTTCCCGAAGGTCCATCAACCGTTTTTTGAGTAGATGTAGCAGCATGGACAGTAGTCATAAATGCTTCTGATAAACCGAAATTATCATTAATAATTTTTACTAAAGGCGCTAAACAATTGGTGGTGCATGACGCATTTGATATAATTTTATCTGATGCTTTTACATCAGTATGATTCACCCCCATAACAAACATTGGCGCATCTTTAGATGGTGCAGAAAGTACAACTCTTTTAACTCCTTTATCCTCTAAATGGCTACTTGCTTTTTCTATAGTTGTAAAAAAACCTGTACATTCTAAAACATACTCTGCTCCCACTTTATTCCATTGAATATCAGCTGGGTTTCGTTCTGCTGTAATTCTTATTTCGTTACCATTTACAATAAGCTTTCCGCCATTAGTTTCAATAGTTCCATCAAAACGCCCATGAACGGAATCATACTTTAATAGATACGCCAGATAATCAACCTCTAACAAATCATTTATCGCTACTACTTGTACATTCTCTTTTTTCATTGCCGCCCTAAGAGCTAAGCGTCCGATTCTTCCGAATCCGTTTATTCCAATTTTTATCATATTTATATTTTCACTGATTTTTTAATTCAAATTTACACTGACAATATATCTGATATTCTCAGCAGCTCTCTATTGATGCTATTCTTACATCGCATTATTTCTATAATTGGTGTGGCAACTATCTGATTATTTCTCAAACCAACCATCACATCATTTTCCCCATCTAATAAAAGTTCAACTGCTTTTACACCCAATCTACTTGCTAAAACTCTATCGGAACAAGTTGGACTACCACCACGTTGCAAATGCCCTAATACCGTTACTCTTGGCGAATAATTTTCCATGTTTTCTTTAACATAATCGGCCAGTTCAAAAACATTTTTCCCAGTTTTATCTCCTTCAGCAACAATCACAATACTTGAAGTTTTACCGCTTTGCTTGCTTCTGTTTAAACTTTCTACCAATTTCTCTAGCGGCTGGTCTTCTTCTGGAATTAAAATCTCCTCTGCTCCTGCTCCAACACCTGCATTTAATGCAATAAAACCAGCATCACGCCCCATTACTTCAATAAAAAAGAGTCTATTATGTGAACTTGCTGTGTCACGTATTTTATCAACAGCTTCTACCACGGTGTTCAATGCTGTATCATAACCAATAGTGAACTGAGTCCCGAAAATATCATTGTCAATAGTACCAGGAATACCTATCACAGGGATATCATGCTCCTGACTAAACAATGCGCCACCAGTAAAAGTACCATCTCCTCCAATAAGTACAATAGCATCTACATTTTCTGATTTTAAATTTTCATAGGCTATTTTTCGCCCCTCAACTGTTCTGAACTCTTCTGATCTAGCAGACTTTAAAATTGTCCCTCCTTTATTAATAATGTTTTTAACATTTCTTGATGTAAGCTCGGTGAAATCATTTTCTATCATTCCTTCATACCCTCTATAATACCCTATGCATTTAACATTATAATAAGTACAAGCTCTTACTACAGCTCTAATAGCGGCGTTCATACCTGGAGCATCACCACCAGATGTCATTACGGCAATTTTATTAATCTTTTTCGTCATTAATTTTTATCAAAAATGTTTGTTAACAAATATCAATTTAAAAATACAGAACATTTTTTTAATTTGATTATTTTTAACCAAAATATTAACACTACACCTATATATTTATGCAATTAGCTACTATTGATTACGCTATTATCATTGGTTTTTTTATTCTTTCTCTAGTCATTGGGGTGCTTGTTGCAAAACAATCTGGAAAAAGTAGTGAATCTTTCTTTTTATCTGGAAGAAATATGCCATGGTGGTTATTAGGTTTTTCAATGGTTGCTACCACATTTGCAGCAGATACTCCTGGATTGGTAACACAATTGGTACGTGAAAACGGGGTTTCCGGTAACTGGGTTTGGTGGGCAATGTTACTTACTGGAATGTTAACAGTATTTTTTTACGCAAAATTATGGAGGAAATCAGGAATTAATACCGATTTAGAATTTTATGAACTACGTTATTCGGGGAAATCGGCAGGTTTTTTAAGAGGCTTTAGAGCTATTTATTTAGGCGTCATATTTAATGTCATTACTATGGCAGGAGTATGTTTAGCAGGTGCAAAAATCGCAAACATACTTTTAGGAATTGATCAAGAAACTATGCTATTAATTTCTGGAATTATTATAGTTATCTACTCTGCTTTAGGTGGATTAAAAGGCGTGTTAATTACCGATTTTATTCAATTCATTATTGCTATGATTGGTTCTGTATGGGCTACTATTTATATCGTAAATCTACCAGAAATTGGGGGAATTGAAACTCTATTAACACATGAGAACGTTAGTAATAAACTAAACATCCTTCCTGATTTCACGAACTCTAAAGCAATCATCACTTTACTCATTATTCCCTTTGCTGTACAATGGTGGAGCACATGGTATCCTGGTGCTGAGCCCGGTGGTGGTGGATATATCGCACAAAGAATGTTAGCTGCAAAAGATGAAAAACATGCTACTTGGGCTACATTATTCTTTAATTTTGCACATTATGCCTTACGACCTTGGCCATGGATTATAGTAGGTTTGGCTTCATTAATTATTTTTCCAAGTATCGAAAGCATCAATAGTACTTTCCCTAACTTAACTGAAAACATGCAAGGACATGATGTAGCCTATGCCGCTATGATGACCTATTTACCAGCTGGTTTAATAGGTATTGTACTTACCTCATTAATTGCTGCATTTATGAGTACTATTTCCACACAATTAAACTGGGGAAGCTCCTATATTGTTAATGATTTCTACGTTCGTTTTTTAAAACCTAATAGTTCTGAAAAAGAAAAAGTATTAGTTGGTAGATTATCTACTGTCGTACTAATGATATTTGCCGGGTTATTTTCAATATTCTTACAATCAGCTGGTGAAGTATTTTACTTATTATTACAAATTGGAGCAGGAACAGGATTATTATTTATTTTAAGATGGTTTTGGGATAAAATTAATCCTTACAGTGAAATTGCTGCCATGGTTATTTCCTTTCTTATAGCGCTAATTTTCTTTATTAATGGAAAATTAGATACCCCTTGGTTTACTATCGAAGGGCACTGGCAATTGATTATAGGTGTTGCTATCACTACACTAGGCTGGATTATAGTAACGTTGCTTACTCAACCTACAGATAAAAACACTTTAGATAAATTCAACGAATTAATTTTCGATTCAGAAAGTAAATTTCACAATATAGGTTACAAAATACTGGCATTCTTTTTAGGAGTAATTGGGACTTATAGCTTTTTGTTTTCTACTGGATACTTTATCTATGGAGAAACGACCTTAGCATTAAGCTTAGCCGTATTGACACTGGTATGTGGATTGTTATTAATTAAAAACTGGAAGAAGATTAGTTAACAATATGTGGTAATGGTTTTGGAAGAAATTAAAATGGAGCAAAACAAAATTATTATTATAATGCGATTCCTAAATAAATTTGGAATGAAATCAATACAAAAAATAGGATTTCTGTAATCTTTTAAAGTTGTTGAAATAAAAAAATAACACCTTTCTAGTTTTTAGATTTCTTTTTAATAAAATCAGAGGGGTCTTCTTCCTTTTTTTCCTTTTCCTCTGCAACTTTCGTTTTTCCTTTGAATATTTTTTGAATCAATTCTTCAAAAGTATCAAAGTCAACTTTATAGGATATTCCTACCCCTTGGGTATAACCAAGTTCATTAGCGACACCACCTGTTTCAGACAAATCATTTTCTCTGTTAAAAATCTTTGCCCTAAGAGTTCCATCTCCATTTAACAAAAACTCTACCTGCACATCGCCCGCAACAACAGTTTTACTCACCCCTCCTACCGGAATCCCTACTTTACCATTGATTAATATTCTATCGGAAATTTTTGTAGAAATGGTAAATCCTAGCCTATCTTCAATACGTTGTTCTTCTAAAGGATTGTTTTCCCCTTGCTCATAGTTCAACCCTATTTTAAACTTATCATCAGCTTTATTTAACATTTGATTCAACAAACTAGTAGCCCTCTCTACTAAATTTCCAGTAACAGCACCCTGTCCATATGCATAGGATCCTGTAAATTGCCCTGCTGTTACCAATGATAAGGCTTGCTTATCTCTAAACTCTTTATCATCTAATTTATATAACAATTCTGATTTTACTACAGAAGTTGTTTTAGGAAATTGAACGTCAAAATTTACCTCTGGCTGCATTAATCCTCCATCTAAATTAATAACGACATCCACAGGTATTTTACGGTTTATTGATGGGTTATCTAACAATATTGCTGGGTTAGCTGTAGTGCTATACACGGCATCCATATTCAAACGCGCTTTATACGGATTACCATCCCAGTTTATTGCTCCTCCTGGTTTTACTTTAAATCGTTTTTCTATAAAACCACCTTGTAAAAAATTATTTCCGTAAACAAAATTATACGTTCCATCACTTACAATAAAATCGCCATACATATTAAATTTATCGTTCGTGTTTATTTCTATAAGTATCAAGCCTGCACCTCTTCCTTTTAATACACTTCCTGCTTCCTGATCCAATACAATTTCTATTTCTGCATCAGGAGTTACATCTAATTCAAACTCCAATTCTAAGCCACTAATATCATCTGGCAAATTAGCATTTACCTGATTCAAATTCAATTTATCAAACTTCGACTCCCTTTTGATAAATGAGTTATCACCTACTGCTTCAGAATCACTAATTGGGATTTTAAAAACTGTTCCCGATTTTGTTCTTGCATTAACCTTAACCAGTAGTTCACTTGTAGGACCAGTAATTTCTGCCGTACCTGCTATAAAAGCTTTTCCGTAATACAATGATTCCTCTTCTTGTTTTTTATCTAAAACCAATAAATTATCTGTTGAAATTTTTAGCCCCATAACCCAATCCGTAAAATACTCGTGCCCTACAAAACCATTTAAACGACCAGATGTAAAGTATTTTGTATCCATTATGGCTATATTCTCACATAAAAAACGCCTATTTTTCAGATTAATCTTTGCTTTATTTTCAAAATCAAAATCGACATTTAAATAGGGTATTTTTAATCCAGCCTCATCTAAATATAGTGTTCCTAAAAAATCTGGGTTATCATAATTCCCAAAAAGCCTAGTGTTCCCCGAAGCAAAACCTCTTATATTTGAAATTACATCATCTCCTAAAGCACTAAAAAATGAAAGATCTAATTGATTTAAGATTACATCCAAATCTAGGTAAGGATTTTCTGGAGCAAAGTCAACACTTCCATTTACATTTAATGCTTTTATATTTTCATTTACAATACTCGATTTAATATTATAGACATTAAAATCGTCATCTCCTTCTACATTCAAATTAAACAACCCTAAATGATTCCCGTTAATATTAAAATCATCTATTACCAATCCTGCATTTGGCTTATACAGACCTTTTTCTTGAAGCAAATTAAGCTTACCATTTGCAATACCTTTGAACTTGAAATGCTTAATTTCTGGTAATAATTTTGATAGTCTAACATCATTAATCTCTAAATTGATGTTTTTTTCATTATCACCATGTAACGCTCCAGAGAGCATTAAAAACTCTTCATTATGACTAATAATAAACTTCTCAAGTAAAACATCTTTAAACTTTTTATCAAAAACTACCTTATTATTTTTTTCGTTTAGTTCATTGATAACCCATTCATAATCATTAATTTTCAATTCTGATTTCTTAAAACCAAATACTGATTTATTATCATTATTAATGGTATGATACACGTTTAGCTTATAATCATCTTTCCTTAGCTCACCTCCCTTAAACTCTGTTCTAAAAAATAAGGTGTCACTAATTGTTTTATTTACTAAATTAAACTCTGAAACATCGTAAAAATTAGTTTTAATTTCATTTATACTAACGTACGCATTATACAAAGGGTTATCATTATCAAGCTGTATATTAACATTCTCAAACACATTGTCCTGATAGCTAATTTTAGGCGATTTTAAATTCAACTTAAACTCCTTCTCTTTACTTGACACCCTCCCTTTAAAAGTCGCTTGCTTATGAATTATAATTTCTGGGTAAAAAATTTGGGTTAGCTTATTCTCTATTTTTATATTGAAATCAAAAAACTGATCATCAGCAACTTTTATAGGACTATAGTTGGTATAAATACTTCCCAAATCATTCTCAGCCAATGAAATTAATTCTTCAAACTTAAATTTTCCAACTATTTTCCCTATAACAACTTCTGGGGAATTAATTGTTATAGTTCTAATATTATTTTCATCAAAAGAGGAACTTAATTTAAAATCTTTAAAATAAAAGTTATCGTTTTGGTTTTTATAGTGTGTGTTTTTAAACAGTATTTCACCAAAAGCATCATTAATACCCGATCCTTTCATTTTCATTTCTATATCTCCTTTAAATGTAGCTATAGAATCTCTTTTCACTAGATTAATTTTATTGAAATTAGCATGTGTAATTGATGCTTTAAAATCATAAACATCAATTCTTGAAGACATATCAATTAACCCATCAAATGTCATTTGTAAATTTTCATCATTTGACACTAGTTTTCCATTAAATACTTTCTGCTGAATTTGCCCAAAAACGGATACGTTTTGATAAGTATAATCATTAATTTCAATGGTTGAAACACTACCTTTTACTAAAGTATTTAAATTTTCTAAAGTAAATCCTTTTCCATCAACCTCTGCATTAAAGGTAGCTGGACCAAAACTATCATCTTGCAACAATTTTCCGAAATCAAAATTTGTAAATGAAGTTATTCCTTGATACTTTGCGTTATCAATATCTTCTATTTCCGATAGTAACATCCTTCCCTTGACACCACCAATTGCACTAATTACATCAACATCAGCATCAATATATTTGTTAGTTACAACAACATCACCCGTTACAGTAAACACTCCCATGTTCCTAAGAGAAGACGGCAGTGACTTTCCTAATAAACCAGGTAACATATTTTTTAAATCCGTATAAGTAGATTTTAAATTATCAAATTCAGAAATTAATTTGAAGCTGTCTTTGTTTTTTGACAATAAATTTTTAAAGTTGAAATTACCATCAATAACGGTATTATTGAGTGTTTTAAGTTTTAAGTTCGGTAATTTTAAATCGTTTAGTGTACCAGTAACTTTAGTTGTAAAAAAGGCTGCATCCTCACCAAATTCATTATAGAAAGCATTTAAATCAGTATAGGAAATGCTTGAATTTTTAAAAGATGCATTTAACTTTACTTTATTATTAAAATCAGAAAAATCAGAACGTTTATAATCAAAAGTCAGTTCACCAAATATAGCAGATGAATTCGTTTTTAAATTAATACCTTCAAATCGCATTTGTGTAAGTGTATACGAAAAATCTGTAGCTAACTGTGTTATCTGAACACCTCTATGATCAAACATATTGGCATCTGTAACATTTACATCAACATTGGCTCCATTAATACTTAATGCTTCTCCATTAATATTTAATTTAGTAAAATCTAATATTTTAGGAGTGGAAATGTTATTATCAATAAACCGAAACCTACTATTTTCAATAGCCACACTTTTTGCTGTCATTAAAAATGTTGAGGGAGTGGTACGAGGAATAGTGTCATTTTTATCAAAACTTGCTATAAAAACATCTAAACTAGTATCTGTTTCTCCTTTGTAAGTTTTAATAATAAAATCTAAACGATCAATTTCAATAGCATCAAATAGTAAATCACCTTCACTTAATTCTTTAAAATCAAGTATTGAGGTGTTTAATTCACCAATATAAGCTAGGGTATCTTTGTGATGATCTTCAATATAAACATCTTTTAAAGCAACATCTCCAGAAAAAATATTGACACCTACTTTACCAACATTGATATTTGTGTTGTATTCTTTATTAAGTGATTTTGTTACTTTTTTCCCTAATTGTGTTTGCACATAAGGCAGTGATACTAATATCCCCAACAATAAAAACAATAACAGTAGAATTATAAGAATCCTAAATAGTATTTTTCTTAGTTTTTTGATAGTTTTTATTGTTTTAACTTTGCTTTTTATTTACAAATTCTGTGCCTTAATTTATGAAATCCGAAGATATCTATATTCTTGC
>Ga0209291_1001671_pt1 | contig 19354 bp, 13 predicted proteins | sample GOMGulsemesocosm_FD_184633 | JGI IMG/M metagenome (GOLD analysis project Ga0209291, IMG submission 184633) | Methane-oxidizing microbial communities from mesocosms in the Gulf of Mexico - GOM9B Gulf of Mexico (SPAdes) (version 2) | ecosystem: Environmental > Aquatic > Marine > Cold seeps...
CTAAGAATGGTAGAGAATCAGAATCAAAACGTTTAGGTGTTAAGATTTTTGGAGGACAAGCTGCTATTGCAGGGAACATCATAATCAGACAAAGAGGAACTCAGCACAATCCAGGTGAGAATGTGTACATGGGAAAAGATCATACTTTACATGCTAAGGTTGATGGTCTTGTAAAATTTACAAAGAAAAGAGACAATAAATCTTATGTTTCTATCGAGCCTTTTGAGGCTTAATAAAAACAAATCCTCAATATTAAAAAGCCTTTTCATTTAAATGAGAAGGCTTTTTTCTGTTAAATGGTGTTTTTTTTACGACTAAGGTAGGGTTTAATCGTACATTAGCGTTTCAGTGATACCTACTTAATACATATAGAAATGATAAAAAAATATTTTTTCGGAGTAATTTTTGTGCTTTTTTATAGTCATTCTTTTGCACAAGGAGAAGCAGATAATTGGTTCTTTGGAGCTAATGCTGGAGTTAATTTCAGTACTGGTGCCCCTACCTATGTTGTTGGGGGACAAATCAATACTCTTGAAGGGTGTGCCTCGATATCAGACCCTCAAGGAGGGTTGTTATTTTATACTGATGGAAAGCGTGTTTGGGATAAAAATCATTCGGTTATGCCAAATGGAACTGGTTTGTATGGAGATGATTCAAGTACTTCCTCTGGCTTGATTGTTCCAAGTCCCAATAATTCTAATATATATTATATTTTCACTGTAGATGAACCTCACCATCTAGCTAATGAGGGGCCAAACAGAGGGCTAAATTACTCTGTAGTTGATCTTACTTTGAATGGAGGTAATGGAGATGTGGTTCCAAATGAGAAAAATATTCATTTAATAACCTATAATCCAGCAGATGCAAACGAAAATAAGTATAAGTGTTCAGAAAAAATTACTGCAGTAAGAAGCAGTGATTGTGATTCGTTTTGGGTCGTTACGCATTTCGTAAATAACTACTATAGTTTTATGGTAGACGCTACTGGTGTAGATGCAAATCCGGTCGTTAGTACAACACCTGTTATTGTCCCTTTAAGTGGTTATAGAAGAAATTCATTAGGGTATGTTAAAGCTTCTCCAGAAGGAGACAAGTTAGCTGTAGCGCATCAAGGCTTTGCTACTACTTCAGGGGCAGATGCTCCAGGGGGAGTTTTTATATATGATTTTGATCCTATAACAGGGATGGTAAGCAATGAATTAGAGGTGTATAATAGAAACAATGGTAATAGTCCTTATGGAGTAGAGTTTTCTAGGTCTGGAGATAAATTGTATGCTACAGTAGGAGGAGGTAGTAATGGAGGAGGTCCTTCTCAGTTAGTTCAATATGACCTGACTAGTGCAGATATTGTAGCTTCAGAAACTATTGTGAATACTTCAACAGCATATTCTGCAGGAGCAATTCAACTGGCACCAAATGGAAAAATATATAGAGCTTTGTTTAATTTTGGTTCTAGTAATGGAAGTTATTTAGGGGTGGTAAATGATCCTGAATTGATTGGTGTAGCTAGTAATTATGTTGAACAAGGTTTTGTAGTTAATAATCCAGCAACTGGAGTTAATGAAGCATCAAGAATTGGGTTACCACCATTTATACAGTCTCTTTTTGCAGAAAAAGTAGATATTATTAATACGGATAATGACCCAAATTTGGTAACTAATACATTGAGTTTGTGTGAGGGAGAAGTGTTTACTCTAGCGGCCGAAGATATTACAGGTGCAACATATACCTGGACGCTTGATGGGAATGCATTATCAAACACTACTTTTGATTTGGTTGATATCAATGTAGCTGGAACTTATTTAGTTGAAGTAAACCCTAATAATGGAGATTGCCCATTTTTTGGAGAGGCTATAGTAACGATATTTCCTTTGCCAATAGTAAACACAATAACCGCATTAGAAGATTGTTTTGATTCAGTAGATGGTATGAGTGATTTTACATTGTCTGATGTGAATATAGAAGCTTTATTAGGACAACTGCCAGATGTAACAGTTGCATCATATCACGCTACGGCTGCATTAGCATTGTCTGGAGGGAGTGCTTTACCTACTATGTACTCTTCCTCTGGGGAAACTATTTATATTAGACTTTTAAATTCAGTTACAGGGTGTGTGAATGCAGTTCCTGTAGAGTTAATAGTTAACGCTTTGCCAGTAGTAACTTCTCCAGTTACTTTGGAACAATGTGATGATGATACTGATGGAGTTACGCCTTTTAACTTAAGTGAAGCAAATGTCTTACTTTCAGTTAATTCAGCAACAGAAACGTTTAGTTACTTTACATCATTAGTAGCTGCTCAAAATAACACGAGTTCAATAGCTGATTTTACGAATTATTCAAGTACTACAGGAACGGTTATTTTTGTTAGAATAACATCTGATAAAGGTTGTGTTAGTTATGGGGAAGTTAATTTGGTTGTTGGTACAACACAAATACCAAATTCATTTAATTTATCATATGAAGTTTGCGATAATGACGATGATGGAGATCAATTTAATGGAGTAAGTACTTTCGATTTTAGCACAGCGACAGCGCAGATTCTAAACCTTTTCCCAGTTGGACAAAATATTAGTGTGAGTTATTTTCAAAGTCAAAATGATGCATTATCAGAAATAGATGCTATTGCAGATACGAGTGATTACCAAAATATTAATTCTCCTAATACCCAAGGGATATGGGTAAGAGTTGATAGTGATGATGTAAATGCTTGTTTAGGTTTGGGTGAGCATATTACCTTAACTGTAAACCCATTACCAATACATAATGATATAGATGAAGTTGTTGGTTGTAGCGATACAAATACAGCGTCTTTTGACTTGTCAAATGCAACATTACAAGCGCTTAATGGGGTTGCTGATGTAACGATTACTTATCACGAAACCTTAGCGCATGCAATGGCAGGAACTGATGTTGTAACTAGTCCGTATGTATCAGCAACAGGAACCTTATATGTAAGGGCAGAGAATGATATTACAGGATGTTATATAACATCTATGACAGTTTTATTAACAGTAAATCCAAACCCTGTTATTTCAGGTCCTCAAGAAATTAAATTGTGTGATGATGATATTGTAGATGGGTTTACGGAGTTTAATCTAATGGTAATAAATGATGATATTATTGGAACAGCCACAGGTGTAACAGTATATTATTATACAGTTGAAGCTGATGCAATAGTTGGCTCAGGCACTAATATTGTAACTGATCCATTACATTTTACAAATACAATAAACCCACAAACAATTTATATTCGTGTTGAAGACGATGTTACTGGTTGTGCAAGTTTTACGGAACTTATATTAGACGTAAAGACTATTCCGCAAGAATACCCTTTTACCAATCCGTTAATTTATTGCGATGAAAATAACGATAATATTGGATATTTTGATTTGGAGTCTATTGTAACGGATGTTACAGGAGGATTCCCTGTAGATGTATTGTTTTATGAAACAGAAGAAGAAGCAGCACAAGGAGTAGGAGCTATTAATACTAATGAGTTATACCAAACTGTAGATACTGATAATACAGGAAATGGAAGTACACAAACAGTATATGCGGTATTGTCCCACGCTGGCTTAGAGTGTACTACCACAGTTGATGTAAATTTATTAGTACTATACAGTCCGGTATTGCCTGAAACTATTATTTACCAACAATGTGAAGATGTTGATGACCCAAATACAACTTTAAATGAGGGGACAGATGGATTTGTGATATTCGATTTACCCTCTTTTGAACAAGAATTTTTATATACTGATATTATTGCAGCCGGAGGTGATCCGAATGACTATGTAGCAACTTACTATGAAGCAATAGATGCTTCAGGGACCCCAATTGATCCACAAATAGCTAACCCAGAAATCTATTTGAACACAATTGCTTTTGATCAAACAATTTATGTAAGTGTTGCAAGTACTATAAACATTGATAATAATGGCCAAGGGTGTTCAACTGTAAAGGAAGTCCATTTACATGTTGATTTATTACCTATAGCAAATGATTATCAAGCAGAAGTATGTGATGATAATCTACAGGGGCAAATTAGTGATGGGGTGATCACCTTTAATTTAAACGATTATATCCCTAATATTATTGAAGGGGAAACTAATCCGGTAACAGTTAGCTTTTATGATCAAGCCATTTTAACACCTATTACTGAAGAAATAATAGATATTATTCCGGGTTCTGAAATTTCTAATCCAGAAGCATATGATAATGACGCCAATCCAAAAGCAATTTATGTAAAAGTAGTTAATACAGCAACAGGATGTATTGCTTATTCAATACTAAATTTACATGTAAATGCAAATCCAACACCTTTAACTAACCAGTTAATCATTAACACTTTAGGGAACAATGGAGTACTGGAAGAGTGTGATGGAAATGTTGATGGCTCAGGGAGTATTTCAGAGCAAATAGCACTATTTGACTTGACACAATGGGAAAATGATATACTTGATGGAGAATCTGGAGTATCAGCAAGCTATTACACTTCTTTTGATGATGCTGCGTCAGGGAATAACGCTATTCCTAACCCTACAACGTATAACAATAACGCTAATCCACAAACTATTTATGTGAGTGTGACAAATGATGGGTTTGGAATTAATCCTGTTACTGACGGTACTGGTTGTAGTACAATAGTTCAATTTGATATATATGTACCTGTACCAGAAATTGATCTTTCAGCTAGTACGGACAGAATATGTGTTGATGAAAATGGAGTGCCATTAACAAATAAACCGTTACCAATATTAACAGCAACAGCAGGACCTGCTGCAATGGCGGCATACAACTACCAATGGTCGTTAAATGGAGTAACAATCCAAGGTGCAACAAATAATACTTTAACAGTTACAGAACCTGGTGAGTATACGGTTACTGTTTCTGGACCATTAGATCTTGACTGTATCAACTACCTATCAAAAACGATAGTAATATCAGGAGTTCCTGATGGATTTGATGCTAATGTAACGACGTTTGCTTTTGCCGATTCACATCAAATCATCGCTGAAGCTACCTCTACCATCCCAGGAATTGAGTTCTGGTATAGCTTGGATGGAGGTACACCAAGTTTAAGTGGTACATTTGAAAATGTAAGCCCAGGAATACATATAGTAACCATTACTGATGGTATGAATTGTTGGGATAAGGATATAACAGTAAGTATCATTGATTACCCACATTTCTTTACGCCAAATGGTGATGGAATTAATGACACATGGGCAATTATAGGACAGTCAGAAATACCAATTTCACAAATCTATATCTTTGATCGATTTGGAAAATTATTGGCACAACTAGATCCTGATGGAGCTGGATGGGACGGAACGTACAATGGTAGTCAAATGCCGGCATCTGATTACTGGTTTAAAATTATTTACATTGAAGGATTAAACAGCACTCAAAAAGAGCTGAAAGCCCATTTCTCTTTAAAAAGATAAATAATCATTAACATTATATAATTAAAAATGCCCCACATGACGTGGGGCATTTTTAATAAATCAATTTAAAAGATATTTTTTAATATATTTAGATTGTATATTGACATTATGAGTGAAGTTGTTTTAGAAGTTAAAAATTTATCCATTTCTTTTAAGAATAATCAAAGAGTAAATAAGGTACTGTTTGATGTTTCATATGAATTAAAAAAGAATGAGATATTAGGAGTAGTGGGTGAGTCTGGTTCGGGGAAATCAGTATCTTCATTAGCTGTTTTGGGTTTGTTGCCTAAAAAGCAAACTAAGTTTAATTCTGGGGAAATAAATTATCTTAGAGAAAATTTACTAAAGTATAGTAATGCCGATTTTCAGGAGCTTAGAGGAAATAAAATTGCTATGATTTTTCAAGAGCCTATGACTTCTTTAAATCCATCACTTATGTGTGGAAAACAAGTTGTAGAAGTATTGAAACGTCATTTAGGGATGTCAATTGCTGATGCAAAGTCAGAAGTACTTTTGTTATTTGAAAAAGTAAAACTTTCTGACCCTGAAATGATATTTAGTAAATACCCCCATCAAATTTCAGGAGGTCAGAAACAGCGAGTAATGATAGCAATGGCGATTGCATGTAAGCCAGATGTATTGATTGCAGATGAGCCAACCACAGCACTAGATGTGACTGTACAGAAAGAGATTGTATTATTGCTTAAGTCGATCCAGAAGGAAACAGGGATGAGTATTATTTTTATTTCACATGATTTATCATTAGTTTCTGAAATTAGTGATAGTATAGTAGTGATGTATAAAGGTAAGATTGTCGAAAAGGGAAGTGTTGATGAAGTGTTTAAAAACCCAAAAAATAAGTACACTAAAGCTTTAATTAATTCTAGGCCATCTGTAAGCGAACGATTAAGATTACTCCCAACAATAGAAGATTATTTAAATGATAGCATTTCTAATGCTACAATTTCATCTACCGAAAGACAAGAAAATCACGAAAGATTATATAGTACAGAGCCGTTGTTAAAAGTTGTAAATGTAAATAAGGAATACATTACAAAGGGCTTTTTGTTCAGTAAAGATGTTGTGTTTAAAGCGGTCAATAATGTTAGTTTTAATTTATATGAAGGAGAAACTTTAGGTTTGGTAGGAGAATCTGGTTGTGGGAAATCTACTTTAGGGAATGTTATTTTGCAGTTAGATAAGGCTAGTTCTGGAGAGGTATTTTATAAAGGGAATGATATTACAAAAATATCTAAATCAGAGTTGAGAAATTTGAGAAAAGAAATTCAGTTGGTATTTCAGGATCCTTATTCTTCTTTGAACCCACGTATTCCAGTTGGAAGAGCTATTATGGAGCCTATGAAGGTTCATAAATTATATAAAAATGACAAAGAGCGAAAACAGAAAACATTAGAGTTGTTAGCACGTGTAGGTTTGTTAGAAGAACATTTTTATCGTTATCCGCATGAATTTTCAGGAGGTCAACGACAACGAATAGGTATTGCACGTACTATCGCTGTTAATCCAAAATTGATTATTTGTGATGAATCTGTGTCTGCATTGGATATTTCTGTTCAAGCACAAGTCTTAAATTTATTAAATGAGTTGAAAGAAAAGTTTGGATTCAGTTATATTTTTATTTCTCATGATTTAGCAGTAGTGAAATATATGAGTGACCAGTTGGTCGTAATGAATAAAGGAGGGATAGAAGAAATTGGTGAAGCAGATGCCATTTATAGAAATCCAGAATCAGTATATACAAAATTTCTTATTGAGGCAATTCCGAAAGGAATATAAAAGTAAACCGAAGAAGCTTATAAAAGTACCTTCGGTTTAAGATTATTTTGATAATATAAAAAGGTTTTGTGTATAAACAATTCCTTTGAGTTATGTATTGCTCAAAAACTGCAGGCGGGTTAATCCAATGTCATTTCAGGAATATTCCCTTCTATGATTAAAGTCCCTTCAGTAGCTTTTTGAATATCTTCTACGGAAACACCTGGAGCTCTTTCTAGTAGTTTAAACCCTTTGTTAGTTACTTCTAATACGGCAAGATTGGTTACAATTTTCTTAACGCATCCTACTCCTGTTAGTGGTAGAGAACAATTTTTTAATAATTTAGATTCACCACGTTTGTTGGTGTGCATCATAGCAACGATAATATTCTCAGCAGAAGCGACTAAATCCATTGCTCCTCCCATGCCTTTTACCATTTTACCAGGTATTTTCCAGTTGGCAATATCTCCATTTTCAGAAACTTCCATAGCCCCTAAAATAGTAAGGTCCACATGCTGACCACGTATCATAGCGAAACTCGTTGCAGAATCAAAAAAACTAGCACCTTTTAATGTAGTAATTGTTTGTTTTCCTGCATTAATGATGTCGGCATCTTCTTCTCCTTCAAAAGGGAAAGGTCCCATTCCTAAAACGCCATTTTCACTTTGGAATTCAACTTCAATACCAGTTGGGATATAGTTTGCAACTAATGTTGGTATACCAATACCAAGGTTAACAAAATAACCATCTTTTAATTCTTTAGCAATACGTTTTGCTATTCCAGTTTTATCTAACATGATTTAATTTCTTTGTCTTACAGTTCGTTGCTCAATTCTTTTTTCGTAGTCTGTTCCTTGGAAAATTCGTTGTACAAATATTCCTGGCACATGAACTTGATTAGGGTCTAATTCTCCTGCAGGAACTAATTCTTCAACTTCTGCAATTGTAATTTTTGCAGCTCCACACATACAAGGATTAAAATTTCTTGCAGTGCCTTTAAAAATTAAATTTCCGGCAGTATCTCCTTTCCATGCTTTTACGATAGCAAAATCTGCTTTATAAGCTTCTTCTAGAACATACATTTTGCCGTTGAATTCTCTAGTTTCTTTACCTTCTGCTACTTCAGTACCGTAGCCAGCAGGTGTGAAAAATGCTGGAAAACCAGCTTGTGCAGCTCTACATTTTTCTGCTAAAGTTCCTTGTGGGGTTAGTTCAACATCTAGTTCTCCAGAAAGCATCTGGCGTTCAAATTCGTCATTTTCTCCTACATATGAAGAGATCATTTTTTTAATTTGCTTCTTTTGTAAAAGTAATCCTAAACCAAAATCATCTACTCCTGCGTTGTTAGATATGCAAGTGATTTCTTTTGTGTTTTTTCGTGCTAATTCCGAAATACTATTCTCTGGTATTCCGCAAAGTCCAAAACCACCAAGCATTAGTGTCATGCCGTTTTCAATTCCAGTTAAGGCTTCTTTTACGTTTTGTACAGTTTTTTTAATCATAATAATCTTTTGTTAATCGATATCATTTTCGTAACTATCATCATCTTCATTGCTTTTCTCAGTCCATTTTTTACAATCAACTTCGATGCTTAGGTTTTCTGGCTTTTTGAAAGGCTCTTGTGATATGTTTAATTCTTTTTCTTTGTAACAACTTTTCATGTATTGTGCCCAAATAGGTAAAGCCATTGTTGCTCCTTGTCCATATGCAGTGTTTCCAAAATGAACAGCTCTGTCTTCTGCTCCAACCCATACACCGGTAACCAAGTTTGGTACCATGCCCATAAACCAGCCATCAGAGTTGTTTTGTGTTGTACCTGTTTTACCAGCAATATCATTTGTGAACTCATACGGGTGTCCTGTTATAATTCCTTTTTTATAAGCATTACTCCAAGTGTTTTTCCCAGTTCTAAGTCTTGCTCCAGAACCATACTTAGTAACCCCTTCCATAACTTTTACGGTAACATAAGCAGATTCTTCACTTAATACATCTTTTGTTTCAGGGATATTTTGATATAAAATAACGCCGTTTTTATCTTTGATACTTGAAATGATTGTTGGCTTTATGTATTGTCCCATATTAGCTAATGTACTGTATGAATTTACCATTTCATACAAGCTCAATTCAGGAGTTCCTAAACAAATAGAGGGGTATTCAGGTATTTCACTTTTTACACCTAAATTATAGGTCATTTGTGCTACATTTTTAGGACCTACTTTGTCCATTAATCTTGCAGAGATAGTATTTATTGATTTTGCTAAGGCTGATTTTAAGGAAACCATTCCTGAATATTTTCCGTTAGCGTTTTTAGGGCACCAATCTTGCAGGTTACCATGTCGTCCTTCAGGAATACAGAAATAAGCATCTGGTAGCGTGTCACATGGAGAATATTTTAGCTGATCAATAGCAGTTGCATAAACAAAAGGCTTAAAAGTTGATCCTACTTGCCTTTTCCCTTGTTTTGCATGATCATATTTAAAGTGCTTGTGATTGATTCCACCAACCCATGCTTTTACATGTCCGTTTTGTGGTTCGATTGACAACAATCCTGTTCTTAAAAACTTTTTATAATATAACATAGAGTCCCTTGGTGTCATAATAGTATCTATTTCGCCATTCCAAGAGAAAATTTTCATTTTCTTTTTTACGTCAAAAGAGGCATATGCTTCTTTTTTTGATTTCCCCATTACTTTTGTATACATTCTATAGCGCTCCGACCTGCGAATAGCTGTTTTTAGTAGTTTATCGATTTCTTTTTTATTTAAACCTCTAAAAGGAGCTGTTTTGTTTTTTTTGTTTTGTTTATCAAATTCTCCTTGTAGGTTTTTCATATGTTTTTTCATTGCGTCTTCAGCAAATGCTTGCATACGAGAATCAATGGTTACGTATATTTTTAATCCATCTTTATAAATACTGTATAAATCCCCTTCTTTATTCTTAGGGTTTTCTTTAGCCCATTTATGCATTTCATTTCTTAGGTGCTCTCTAAAGTACGTTGCTAAACCAGCATTGTGTGTTTCTGGGTGAAGATCTAACTTAAGGGGTAGTTTTTGTAAGGAGTCTTTTTGTTTTAAAGTTATTAATTCATTTCTATGCATTTGCTTGTACACAACATTTCTTCTGTTGGTCACACCTTGAGGGTTTCTTACGGGGTTATACAGTGTAGAGTTTTTAAACATACCTACCAACATGGCTGCTTCTTCCGTATCTATGTCTTTAGGTTCCTTTCCGAAATATATTCTGGCAGCTGAGCGTATTCCGTCACCATTATTACCGAAGTCATAGATATTGTAATACATCATAATAATTTCTTGTTTGGTGTATTGACGCTCTAAACGGGTAGCGATGACGTATTCTTTGAATTTTTGCTTCATCCTTTTAATAAGGCCCCCTCTCCCTTCTTTCTGATGAAATAATAGTTTGGCTACTTGTTGTGTAATAGTACTTCCACCACCTTTACTTCCCATTTGTGCAATTGCGGTAAAGGTTCTTCTAAAATCAATCCCAGAATGTTCGTAAAAACGTTCGTCCTCAGTAGCAACTAAATTATCTACTAAATGCTTTGATAAATCTTCATAAGTTACAGGGGTTCTGTTGTCATTTAAGTAAAACTTACCTAAGGTTTTTCCATCTGAACTTATAATTTCTGAAGCAAGATTGGATTTTGGATTTTCTAAATCATCAAAATTTGGCATGTAGCCAAAAGCCCCTATGGATGCTAAAAAAAACGGTAATGCTACACATAAAATACCTATAAAGAACAAGGTCCAAAACCATTTGATGTATTTTCCAAAACCAGTATTTTTTTTGGTTGATTTCTTTCGTGCTTTTTTAGCCATCGGTATAGTGCTTTTTCTAGTTTGTGTGTTTTTCTATTCTAAATCCTACTTCAGAAATTCCTTTTAATTCAGATACTCCTCCAGTATCGCCGTTTTTTCTGATAGCATGTTCAATAGTTAAATTATAGTTTCCATTTTCTGTAAAACGAAATTGTTCCTTAAACCATAGTTTGTTCTCTTTTACTTCTGAAAACCCAGTTCCTAACCATTCTCCTCTTGGGGTAGTCATTTCATACTCTAAAGTATCAATTGTTTTGGTGTTGTTTGATGATTCAAAGTTAATAATAAGAAATAGGTTGCTGAATTCGTATTCGTTATTGTTACGAATGTTTAAAAACAAATTATAGACATTAGTAGTGTCTGGTGCTTTAAATGAGAATGTTATTAGATCACCTTTTTTCCAAGTATTTGGAATTGTTTTGTATTCGTCATGTATGCGTTTTGAATCACAGGCAATAAGTGTAATAAAAGCAATAAAAAGAATTAAAAAATTACGCATCTTTTTTAGGGGGATTGTCTTTTTTTGGTTTTTTTTTAGTGTTATTTTGAGGTTTTGGTCTCGGTTTGTGCTGTATGGTTTTTGGTGAATCACCACCTTCAGTTTTTTGTTTGTTTGCAGGTTTTCTTCTTTTACTTTGTTGTTTTGTTGTTTTGTTTGGGGTTTCTTTGTCGTTTCTTTTCTTTTGAGGATGACGTTTCTTTTGTGGTTTATTCGGATGTGAAGTTTTTTTATTTTGAGTATTCTTATTTCTTGAATCCGAAGTGTTTTGAGGTTTCCTTTTTTGCTGTGGTTTACGACCTTTTTTTTGTTTTGGTTTATCAAAACGTGTTAAGCTATCTTGTCCAACGACATTTTCAAACTCAACAGGAGCTTCATCTATTAGTTCAGAAGCATAGTCTTCTATGTTAGGAACTAAAGTCCCTTTTTTATTTTGAGCAATTATTTCATTGGCATCTTTGGTAGTTATTTTAAACCAATTCATCCATTCGCCTTCATAGGCGTACCAAATTAAACCACTGAATATATCAGTTTTTTGAGAAACAGCGTTTCCTTTTTTTGTTTTTAACTTGGTGTTTTTATCGGGAAAATGCTTTAAAGCATCTAAGTATGAGTCTAATTCGTAATTCAAACAACATTTTAATTTACCACATTGTCCAGCTAATTTTTGTGGGTTTAATGATAATTGTTGGTATCGTGCCGCCGATGTACTAACGGATCTAAAGTCAGTCAGCCACGTAGAACAGCATAGTTCTCTTCCGCATGATCCAATCCCTCCAAGTCTAGCAGCTTCTTGTCTGAATCCTATTTGGCGCATTTCAATCCTAATATTAAACTCTTTAGCGAACTCTTTAATTAGTTGTCTGAAATCTACTCGTTCTTCCGCAGTGTAGTAGAATGTAGCTTTTGAACCATCTCCTTGAAATTCAATATCGGAGATTTTCATTTTTAATTTTAAAGTAATTGCTAATTGTCTCGCGCGAACTTTCATAGGTTCTTCTTTTTCGCGGGAATTAGTCCAAATATCTATATCTTTCTGTGAGGCTTTACGATAGATTTTTTTTACTTCTTCACTATCAATTTTTATTTTTTTCTTTTTCATTTGTATTTTAACCAATTCTCCGGTTAAAGTAATCATTCCAATATCGTGTCCTGGGGAAGCTTCTGTAGCTACAATATCTCCAATTGATAACGTAAGTTTTTCAAGGTTTTTATAGTAGTGTTTTCTTCCGTTTTTATAACGCACTTCAACACAATTGAATGGTTCTTGACCATTAGGGAGGCTCATGTTTGAGAGCCAGTCAAATACTGTAAGTTTGTTGCAGCTGTCGGAAGCACATGTTCCATTGCTTTTGCAACCTTTTGGTTTTCCGTCAGTTCCGGTTCCACAATTATTACAAGCCATGATATATATATATATAGCCTTTTAAGGCGTAAATTCGTTTAAAAATGTAACTGTAAATATACATTATTTATTCCGAAGGCTTGAAAGTATTGAGTTAAAATACAAAAAGCCCCTTGTTTTGTAAACAGGAGCTTTTTGTGGGCTAATTCGTTACTAATTTTTTTAATTCAATGATAATTTTTCGAAGTGTTTCTCGAAAATCATGTATTAAAAAGTAACGAATGTTAACCACCATCTAACTTACAATTACAAACTATTGAAGTCGCAATTGTAAAGCCGTTTATGGTATTATTTATATGTAAGCTTAAAAATCTCATTTTATGATCGTTGTGTTTGTCGCTTTATTATAAGATGTCTTGTCTTAAAAAAGGTTGCGTCTTAAATTATTATTTTTTAAAATAAATGTCTTATATAATTTGAAAGAACTTATGATTGTGTGCTGTTAAAAGAAATAGTACTTTAGCAAAAAGTAATATAAAAAGGGATTTATGAGTTCAGAAAAAGAAGCAAAACTAAAAGCATTAAAGCTTACTTTAGATAAATTAGATAAGGCATACGGAAAGGGAGCAGTAATGAAATTGGGTGATAGGGCAGTAGAAGAAGTTGATGCGATTTCTACGGGTTCTTTAGGGTTGGACTTGGCTTTAGGAGTTGGCGGTTTGCCAAGAGGAAGGGTGATTGAAGTTTATGGCCCAGAATCATCAGGTAAAACAACGTTAACTTTACATGCGATTGCTGAAGCTCAGAAAAAGGGAGGTATTGCTGCTTTCATTGATGCGGAACATGCTTTTGATCGTTTTTATGCTGAAAAACTAGGTGTAGATGTTGATAATTTAATCATATCCCAACCTGATTATGGTGAGCAAGGTTTAGAAATTACTGAAAACTTAATTCGTTCAGGTGCTATAGATGTAGTTGTTATTGATTCTGTAGCGGCTTTAACGCCAAAAAGTGAAATTGAAGGAGAAATGGGTGATTCTAAAATGGGTTTACATGCTCGTTTAATGTCACAAGCATTAAGAAAACTTACTGGTGCAATAAGTAAAACAAATTGTACTGTAATTTTTATTAACCAATTAAGAGAGAAAATTGGGGTGATGTTTGGGAATCCAGAAACAACAACTGGGGGGAACGCATTGAAGTTTTATGCTTCGGTTCGTATAGATATTAGGAGATCAACTCAAATTAAAAATAGTGATGGTGCCGTTATAGGTAATAAAACAAGAGTTAAAGTTGTTAAAAATAAAGTAGCTCCGCCTTTTCAAATGACTGAGTTTGACATAATGTATGGCGAAGGAATTTCTAAAGTTGGGGAAATCATTGATCTTGGAGTAGAGTTTAATATTGTTAAAAAGAGTGGTTCATGGTTTAGTTATGGAGATACAAAACTTGGACAGGGTAGAGATGCTGTAAAGAATTTACTTAGAGATAATCCGGAGTTAATGGATGAACTAGAAGAAAAAATTGTTATAGCTATTGCGGAAAAATAATAACAATATTATTATATATAAAACTAAAAAAACCTGATAATTCAGGTTTTTTTAGTTTTATGCGCAACCTTTTGTAACTTTATGCATCTATATAGTAGATGTTTGTGTGAAAATAAATTGATAGAATATGAAGAAGTACATTTTAATAATAGTAGTTGTGTTGATTAATTATAGTTGTAGCTTAGATGATGGAGGAAGTAATACTAGTCATCAGCTATTGCCAATAGAAAGTATAGAATTGCCTGATGAATTTGTTTTGAATCAACAATATTATATTGATTTTACTTTTATACGGCCTACTAATTGTCATGCGTATGAAGGTCTTTTTTTAAAAGCAGAAAATGAAGTTAGAGTAGTTGCGGTTCAAAGTGTTGTTTATTCAGGAGCTACTTGTGAGGAGCTAACAGAGGATAATATTGTGTCTAAAACATTTGTTTTTGATGTGATGTATGATCAAACGTATGTGTTTCGGATATGGAAAGGAATTGATAGTTCTGGAGAAGAAGTATATGAGGAAATAGAAGTGCCAGTTGTTAATTAGTTAAACATCGCTCAATAAATTATGAGTTTAGAACAGCTCATTATAAAATGTAAAAAGAATAATAGGAAAGCGCAAGGAGAGTTGTATGGTTTGTATGCAACAAAATTATTTACATTGTGTTTAAAGTATTCTAAAAATTATGCAGAATCGGAAGATAATTTGCAAGATGCTTTTTTGACTATTTTTAACAAGATAAAACAATATAAAGGTAATGGCTCTTTTGAAGGGTGGATGAAGAGAATAGTTATAAATACAGCTTTACAGCGTTATCGTAAAGCTAGTGTTTTGGATGTGATAAAAGATGATGACTTAGAAGAAGAGTTGGTTGAAGTTGAGGTAAGTCAGGTGTCATTAGAGTTTTTGCTAGAAATTATTCAAGAGCTTCCAGATAAGTATCGGCTTGTTTTTAATTTGTATGTGTTAGATGGTTTTTCTCATAGAGAAATAGCTGAAATGTTAAATATATCTACAGGGACTTCAAAATCAAATTTGTCTAGGGCAAGAAAAATATTAAAGGGAAAAATTGAGGAAAATCAGTTTATAAATAAAAAACTCCTTGAAAATGGGAAATAAAAAAAATATAGATCGCTTATTTCAGGAGGGCTTCAATAGTTTTGAAGTAGCTCCAGATGATAAGGTGTGGAGGAATATTGAATCAATGCTTGATGAGAAGAAAGAGTCAAAAAAGAATATTCCAATTTGGATGAGGTACGCTGGAATAGCTGCGTTATTACTTCTGTTTATAGGGGGGGTAGGTGTAGTTTTGTTAAATGGGCAAAATACAGGTGCAATTGTGAATACTCCAGAAAACGAGCATCGAATTTTGGATAAAGAGGAAGGGAATAGTGTGAAAGAAGGTACACATGAGGTTTTGGTTTATGATAAAGGAGATAAAAGTGCAGTAATTCAATCTAATAAAGAAAATTTATTGAAAGACGATGTTGTTGTTCGTGTTAAAACTGAAACCGATTTGTTAGGAGAAGAAAATAAGCTTAATGATTTTAAGTCTTCTACTGATGAAGGGGAGAGTGAGTTGTTTGTGGGAAATAGTAGTGTAACAGTGAATGTTTCGTCTGTTACTGTTAATAGCGAAAACCAAAAATTAAGGGAGTTGTTGTTAAAAAACAAGTCTGATTTAAAAGGTGTTAAGAGTGTTACTAATAGCAAGTTACATAAGTCTTTGATAGTAAAAGAGGATGCTTTTGTGCTAAATAAAAATATAACAGAGGAGAAAGAGGTTGATCAAGTTGTTGAAAATAGAGTTGTTCATGATGATAAAGTAAATACAAAAAGGAATGATAATGTTATAGTTGGTGATTCAGAAGAGGTGGTGGATAAAGAATTAGGGTTTCAGAAAAGAAAAGAAAAAAAGTTATTAGGTAAGATAGGAAATGAGGATAATAAGCTATCTGTCGTTTTAGGTGAAAATGTTGTAGATAAAAATAAGGTTTTGGTAGATAATCAAAAATATACTAATTCAGAAAAACAGGTTATCGTTAGAGTTGATTCAATTGGTCTGGTGTCAGGTGATGATGTGACTCTTAGTGCAAAATTAACTGATGATGCTTTAAAGAATTCTGAGGATAATAAAGAAGTAATAGGAGATGTAGCAGGAAAAGAATTAGTGGAAAATCCTGTTGAGAAAACAATAGAAGAGGCTATTGCTGAATTAGAAGAATTAAAAGAAGAGGAAGAGGAGGAAGAAGAGAATGTCGCGTTTGATAAATGGAAGATTTCTCCTCGTATTGCACCTGTATTTTATAATACTTTGAGTACTGGTTCTCCAATAGACAATGAGCTTAGTAATAATAAGAAAAAAGGACAGCTTACGATGAGTTATGGTCTAGGGGTGGGGTATGTGATAAATAATCGTTTGACGGTTCGGGCAGGAATTAATAATGTAGAGTTAGGGTATGATACTCAAGATGTGGCTATTTATTCTTCTCCTGAAACTTCTGATAGTGGGCCAAGGCTTAAAAATATCAATTTTGAACCTGGAGCTTCATCACTTAATTTAGTTAGTTCAGATGGATTCTCTATTTCTCAAATTCCATCTTCTTTTTCGTTGTTGTTTGATTCTAGTTTGAATCAGCGTTTAGGGTATTTAGAGGTTCCTTTAGAGTTGAGTTATAAAGTATCGGATAAGAAAATGAAGATTGATTTAATTGCTGGGGTGAGTACATTTTTTTTAAATAAAAATGAAATTTACACAGAAGTAGATGAAAAGTTAAGATATATAGGGGAAGCAAATAACTTGAATAAAGTGAGTTATAGTACAAATATAGGTTTTGGGTTTAATTATAAAATATCAAATGCATTTAACTTTAACTTTGAGCCGATGTTTAAGTATCAGTTAAATGCATTTAGTAAAGATTCCGGTAATTTTAGGCCTTATATTTTAGGGGTTTATTCAGGTTTTAGTTTTAAGTTTTAAGTTGATTAATTTTAGCGAAAATGTGCCACGCTAAATGAAAAAGCACTCTTGTTTTACAAGAGTGCTTTTGATTGTGGTATGAAGTGATATTTTTTCATTTCATTGTAAATTAAGTCTCTTGTTTTGTTTTTTAAGGAGTTTCTTGAAGATAAATCTAAGTTAGTCGTGATAATTGGTTTGTGTATGGTGACCCTCATTTTCCCAGGTGATCCTCCTGCTAGAAAATTATAAGGTAATCGCTTTAGGTTGTCAGCAAATGTCATTGGTACAATTGGTATTTGATGTTCGATTGCAAGCCTAAATGCACCGGTTTTAAACTCGCAAACTAAGTCACAATTATCAAAAACTCCGCCTTCAGGAAAAATACATATACTCAATCCAGAGTTCAGTCGTTTTTGTGCGCGATCAAAAACATCTTTTTTGCTTTTGGTACTATTTCTGTCTACAAGAATACAGGTTCTTTTGTAGAAGAATCCAAACAATGGAATTTTTGCTAATTCTTTTTTGCCAACAAAGACAAATGGGTTTTTCTCTATGGCAAGCATTAGCATAATGTCGGTCATTGAGCTATGGTTTGCGACAAACATGTAGCTTTTTCCAAAGATAATTTCGCTTTCTTTTTTGAGTTTTATTTGAAAGCCCATTCCGAATAAAATTATTTTAGCCCATATTCGTGCAAGTTTGAAGAAATATGGATACAATTTATCGCTAGATGAAGTGATTAATAGTAAAGGAAACATGATTAATATTGGTAGTGCTATGAGTAAGTAAAACCATATCCGGTATATAATTCGTCCTGTGTAAGTGATTATTTTCAACTAAAATGCTTTTAGTTTCAAAAATAACTTTTTTATTACTGATGCTTTCAATAAATTTACCTAAATTTTTTTGAAGCAAATTATGGCAAGAGTATTGACTGGTATTCAAAGTACGGGAACACCACATTTAGGGAATTTATTAGGAGCTATTATTCCAGCTATTGAAATGGCAAATAATCCAGCGAATGAGTCATACTTGTTTATTGCTGATATGCATTCGTTAACGCAAATAAAAAACTCAAAAATATTAAAGGAAAACACTTATTCTACAGCTGCTGTATGGTTAGCTTTTGGGTTGGATGTTTCAAAAACAGTATTTTATAGGCAAAGTGATGTTCCTCAAGTCACGGAACTTTCGTGGTACTTAAATTGTTTTTTCCCATTTAAAAGATTGGAGTTAGCGCATTCGTTTAAAGATAAAGCTGACAGGCTTGATGATGTAAATGGTGGTTTGTTTACTTACCCAATGCTGATGGCTGCAGATATTTTGTTATATGATGCAGAAGTAGTTCCGGTTGGAAAGGATCAGATGCAGCATTTAGAAATGACTAGAGATGTGGCTTCTCGTTTTCATACTCAATTAGGTGAAACGTTTGTGTTACCACAAGCTAAAGTTCAGGAAGATACTATGTATGTTCCAGGAACTGACGGGGTGAAAATGAGTAAGAGTAAAGGGAATATTATTAATTTATTTCTTCCAGATAAACAATTGCGTAAACAGGTTATGAAAATCGCTACGGATAGTACTCCATTAGAAGAACCTAAAAATCCTGATACGTGTAATTTGTTTGCTTTATATAAATTGGTGGCTAATGATGCTCAAATTATTGAAATGAGAACTAATTATGAAAAAGGAGGCTATGGTTATGGGCATGCTAAGCAGGCTTTTTATGAGGTGTTGATAGATAAATTTTCTAAAGAGAGAGCTTTGTATAATCATTATATGGATAATTTAAGCGAGATTGATGAGGCTTTAGTGGTAGGTGCGGAAAAAGCATCAAAAACAGCTAGTGTTGTAATGAGTCGAGTAAGAGGGAAATTAGGGTTTATTTAGTATTGTTCAATAGCTACAATTGGTTTGATTGTGGCTTTTTACTCTCTTTTT
>Ga0209291_1001672_pt1 | contig 19343 bp, 24 predicted proteins | sample GOMGulsemesocosm_FD_184633 | JGI IMG/M metagenome (GOLD analysis project Ga0209291, IMG submission 184633) | Methane-oxidizing microbial communities from mesocosms in the Gulf of Mexico - GOM9B Gulf of Mexico (SPAdes) (version 2) | ecosystem: Environmental > Aquatic > Marine > Cold seeps...
ACACAGGTGTGTAGTCAGCTGGATGAGAAAATAATATTCCCCAGCTATCTCCTAGCCAGTTATGGAAATTAATGTCTCCTTCTGTTGATTGTGCTGTAAAGTTTGGTGCTTCATCACCTAATCTAATTGTACTCATTTTATTCTATTTTAAGTTATGGTCGTTTATTGTTCGAATTTAGTTTTTTAAATTGAATTTAGGCTTACTTCAAGTCAATCTTTACATTGTAGTTTTCTAGTTCTGTGATGTAATCATTTGGAGTAAAATCATCTTTATCAAATTCATTCTGACGATTATATTTCATTTCTATTCTTTTGATAGCTTTTAAAAAGCGCTGTATTTCGACTGTATCGTTCAGTATTAATCCGGGGATTTTCACACTATTATTGTTTTCATCTTTTGCAACCATTGTAAAATAAGAAGAGTTACAATGTTTACTAACTCCTGTTCTAATGTTTTCTGCTTCAACTCTAATTCCAACAACCATAGAGGTTTTTCCTACATAATTTACAGAAGCTTTCATAGTAACTAATTCACCAACTTCAATTGGATTTAAAAAATCGACCGTATCAACTGAGGCTGTAACACAGTAACATCCTGAAAATTTTGAAGCACAGGCAAATGCAATTTGGTCTAATAAGGAAAGGATATAGCCTCCATGGATTTTTCCGCTAAAATTAGAATGGGAGGGAAGCATTAACTCAGAAATGGTAATTTGAGTTTCTTCTACGTATTTGTGGTTCATTTTATTAATTTTTAAGAAGCTCAAACTTAAACAATCATTATCAAATGATAAAAACTATTTTTTTTGAAGGAGTTTAAAATCAACTGAAATGCCAATTTTCTGAGCTACTTTTTTTCGAATTATTTTTGGAATAGAAACATTAAATTCCTCTGGGGTAACACTAAATGTTGAGTTAATGTAAATTATATTATTAACCTTTTTAATTAGTATAGGAATGTCAATATTTTTAGTTTCTCCGTGAACAGTTAGTGTGCTTGTAAGGATGTGTTTTGTTGCTACGTCACTTAATTTTGTGGGCGAGAATTCTTTTATTTTTCCTTTTAAAATAGCTTTTGGATATTTATCTGAATCCATATAATTTTCATTAAAATGCTCTTCCATCAAAGCTACTTTAAAACGAAATCCTTTAATTAATGCTAAACTTGCAAATTCACCATTAGCAGTATTGAATATTGCAGTTACACTATTGTTTTTAGCTTTAACTTCTTCAAAAGATGGTACGGACGCTTCAAATTGAATGCTTCCGTTTTTTGTTAAATATTTATGTTGTGCTTTTGTAAAAGTACATATTAAGAAGAATGATATAAAAAGTAGATATTTCATAATTTTATAAATTAAATCGCAAATGTTATACCAAAAGTCAATTTTCTAAATAACCATCGTTTGCCCATTGTTCAATAATAGCGATTGTGGAGGCTGGTAAATTACCACCAGGAGGCATTGAATTTACATTATTATTCATTCTGTCTAGTATAGCTCCGTTTTCTACGCCATCTCTAAATAAAGTGTAGGTGTCGAAAGAAGAAGGGGCTCCATTAGCGGTTGGATTTCCATGACAGGATATACATGAACTTTCAGAAATTGGTTTTACATCTGCATTGAAAGTTTTTTTTGTAACTATTGGTTCTTGAGGAATTATTAAATCATCTTCACTGTGATTTTCACAATTGATAAAAATGATAATAGAGAGTAAGGAGAAAGATAGTATCGCTATTTGTTTCATAAACATTAATTTTTCTTGTTTAGCGTATGTGTTATATAAAATTATCAAAATTTATGCTAAAAAACAATTAAATTATCAGTAAATTAGGTTTTGTTTAAGAATTTACTAACAGTGTGAGGGATAATAGTTGTGAAAAAGAAAGTTGTTTTAGCGATAGTTATTTTTATATTACTGTTTATTGGGTATAAGTATATATATCATGAGCATCGAGAGATTAGTAATGAAACAGAAGCTTTTAATGACAGAGCTTTAGTTTTAAAGAAAAATTTTCACGAAAATTTGGAAGTAAGTAATAGTAAATATTTAAATAAAACAGTAGTTGTTTATGGCGAGATTTCTGAAGTTGAAACTAATGCAGTAATGATTAATGATAACGTATATTGTGTTTTTGATAAAAATATAAACGAATTATTTATTGGTAAGCAGATAAAGGTAAAAGGAAGGTGTTTGGGGTATGATGAATTATTAGAAGTAGTTAAAATAGATCAATCGGTTGTGTTAAATAAATAATCCCTTTTATGCTTGTATAGGAGGAGTTAACTTTAAATATAAATTGTGTTATGGTAAAATTGAAAACTGTTTGCTTATTTATTGTATTTGTTTTTTCTTCATTTGTTTACGCTCAAGAAGATTTGTTAAATGAAATAGATACTGACTCTGTTCAAAACGAATATATATCATCAGTATTTAAAGGCTTGAAAATTATAAATTTTGAGTCAACAAAAATGGCCGCTAAAAAGGAGTTTTATTTTGTAGTATCCCATCGTTTTGGTTCTGTAAAAGGAGGTTTTAAAGAGCTTTTTGGGCTAGACCAAGCTGCTACTAGGTTAAATTTTATTTATGGTTTTTCTAACGGAATTAATGTAGGGGTTTCTAGGAGTGCTTATCAAAAAACGTATGAAATGTCATTAAAATACAGGTTGATACGTCAAGGAGTAAAAGGAAGAAGTCCAGTAACTATAGTTGGTTTTAATAGTGTTTCTATAAATACGTTATTAGATGAGGATTTTTTGCCCAAATTAGAATTTAGTGATCGATTGGCATATGTGTCACAAATATTGATTTCTAGGAAAATTAACAATAACTTTTCGTTAGAATTGATTCCTACACTATTACATGAAAATTATGTTGAGAATAATAAACAAGACAATACGCAATATGTAATTGGTTTTGGCGGAAGACATAAAATCACAAAACGATTGAGTTTTAATTTTGATTGGGGTTATCATTTAAATAGAGAAAATACTCTAGTGTATAGAAATCCTTTAGCAGTTGGGGTAGATGTTGAAACGGGAGGTCATGTTTTTCAATTACATTTTAGTAATGCACAACCTTCATTCGAAAGTGGTTACTTATCAAAGGCTACAGGCGATTGGGGTAAAGGTGATTTCTTTTTTGGTTTTAATATAAGCAGAATATTTTAATGATAAGGATGAATCTTCTTTCCTTCAGTTTTATGTCAAAATAATAGTGATTTTCACTACTATGACTTGTGTTGATCTTTTGAAGCTTGGTAAAATAAATAATAAATATACGACTTAAGCTGTAGTAGTTGGTGATGTGTATTTGTGTGGGTTGAATTACATAATAGAGTCTATATGTGTTAATAAAATGGTGAGTTTTTAGCAGCTATTTTGACGTCCATACTACTTGGTGTGTTGTTGTTTTCTTTTGTCCAAAACATTTTTATTATGGGGCTAGTTTAAAGTCTATCATTATAGAAGAAATGTACACTTGTGTGTTAGGTACGCATATAGAGCAACAATAATAAGAAGTCATTGGGTTGCACAAACATATTTAAAAGTAAGAAAAACGGCATATATCATATAAATGGTTGTAAGATGTCGTAAAAACATTCCATGGGAAAAGGATAAAATTATTGGTGTGTATAAATCAATGAGAGTAAATAAAAATACGACTCGTGTTCATGAAACTAAGAAGCCTAAAAAACTGTTGCTATAAATAAAGGCGAAAAATTTAAAACTGAACTAAAGAAGAAATTAATAAATTTGATAGTACTTCAGTTTTAAATCTAGGTTTTTATTTTTTAGTCCAATTTTTAAATTCGGTGCTCTTTGCTAATAAGGGTAATTGTTCTTTTACTTTTTTAGTAAGAGTGGTTTTTTTATAGCCAGAAGTATTAAGTATAATGTCTAAAAGGTGTGTAGCTTTTTTAAAAGTTTGTTCTTGTTCATAGATTACCAGTAAGCTAAATTTTGGTAAATGAAAATTAGGATAATTTTCAATCATATTTTTGTAAAATACAGCGGCACTTTCGTAGTTTTTGGCGGCAAATGATAAATTTCCTTTTTCAAAATCTAAAAAAGTATCATTAGTATGGTTTTGTATACTATTGATACTTTTGAAAACAGCTTCGTAGTCTTTGTTTAAGTAATGGTAACGAATTGCTGATAAATTTGTGCTAGGATCAATGGTAAAATTGCTTAGTACGTCTTCCATAGATTCAAAATATGCTTCATCACTGATGCTTCTGGATAATTCCAGTTTTAGCATAGCGGTAAAACGATCTTTGTTGTTTAATGCCTTGTTAAGTATTGAAATATGTTTGTATGCTTTTTGAAGTTCGGTATTATTTTTTGCGTCAACAAAATTCTTTAACATTAAAATATACTTGTATTCGTCTTTATTTGTAATAGATGAAATGTAATTTTTAGGAACTTCACTCAGATAAAATAATTTTAAAGTTTCTGACAATTTTTGGCTAGAGGAATATACAAAAACATCATCGATTATTAAGTCATTTCCATTGTTAAGGATGCGGTAATCGTGATAATCTAGTCCGTATTTGTCAGAATAATATCTAAAGATTATATGATACGTTTTGTCAAGAGGATCAAAGTGGTAACTTACAAAATTATAGAAATCACCTTTCTTTAGTGAGTTGATCATTTCAATAGGGAAGGAGGTTATCTTATTGTTGTATTCAGATTTAAATTTCTTGTTAAATTTGGTGAGTTTTTTGTTTTCTAAATCTTGTAAAATAACCTTTGGGAAAAATCTATTGAGAGATATGCTCTTTAAAAATATTTGTTCATTTCCGTTAGTGTAACTAGTAGATAGCCGAGTGCCTAAATCTTTTACTTTAATATCATTCTCTTTAGAGTTTTCAATCTTTGAATATTTTTTTTGTCCAAAACTGAACAGAATTCCAAAAAGAAATAAGTAGATAAAAAGTGGTTGTTTCATATGTTTGAATTGTTATTATTCTTTAGGAAGTGTTATAATATTTTATTGATGATTCAAATCATTATATTAGTCTAAGCAATTCAATTTTGATTACATTGTACCGTTAAATATACTTATTTTATGGTTGATAAAGCACTGTTTTCTTATTTAGAAGAGTTTGTAACTCCGGTACGTCGTCAAAAGTTTAAAGATATTCTCAATAAGCGCACCAAACACTTTGCTGTTGTGTTGGAAGATGTGTATCAAATGCATAATACTAGTGCTGTGATTAGGAGTTGTGATGTGTTTGGAATACAGCAAGCTCATGCTATTGAAGTACAACATAAAAATGTACTGGATAAAGAAATTGCTATGGGAGCTCAGAAATGGGTTGATCTGAAGTATCATTCTAATACTGAATCGTGTATAGGAGATTTGAAAGAAAAAGGTTATCAAATTATAGTTACCACACCTCATAATGAATCTTGTTTAGTAGAAGACTTTGATGTAACTAAAAAAAGTGCCTTGTTTTTTGGATCTGAACGTGATGGTGTAAGTGAAAATGTAATGCAGCAAGCTGACGGTTTTATAAAAATTCCTATGGTTGGCTTTACGGAGAGTTTAAATATATCTGTATCTGCAGCAATTATATTACAGTCGGTAACTTCAAAATTACGAGGTTCAAATATTGACTGGCAATTGACTGAAGAAGAAAAAGAAGTTCAACAATTCATTTGGATGCAAAAATCTATTAAAAGTATCGATAAAATATTAGAACGTTATTATAAGGAGAACCCTAAATAGGTTATTTAACAACATTTTTTAACTTTGATATTAAATTTTCAGGAAACATAGTAAATGCAAAATGTTCTTTTACTTCCTCGGGTTTAACTGCTAAGTTAAAGTCAAACTGATTGCATATTGTCGATATAGCAATAGTCATTTCATGCATGGCTAAATTCATACCTGGGCAAAAACGTCCACCACCACCAAATGCTTTTATCATATCTGGAGCATGATTTTGTTGCATAGGGCAACCGTTTTTTAGCCATCTTTCAGGAATAAATTTATTCGGATTTGAAAAATATTGTTCAGAGGTTTGAGTTACTTTATTCTGAAGCATTATTGATGTGTCCTTTGGAATATGTAGATTATGAAGTATAATGTCCTCGTTAGCCTGTATATACAAATTTGGGGTTACAGGTTTTAGTCTGATTGTTTCTTGAGCAACTGCATTTGCATATTTTAATTTACTAAGTAATTGAGTTGTTTCAGGAATTTGTGAATTAGAGTAGATTTCTTGCGCTTCTGTTCTTACTTTTTCAACTATTTCTGGATGTTGTGCTAAGAAAAATAAAGCCCAAGAAATTGAATTTGAAGTAGTGTCTTCTCCAGCTAATAAAATACTAAATACATTTCCGTATATTTCATCGTCAGAAAATATATTTTCGTTTTCTTGCTCTACAAGTAATGCCTCAAGAAAGTTAGATGGGTTTTCTTTCAACTCAGGATTAATTGATAATGGTTCCTTTGCTTCTTTAATGAATCGATGAATTATTTTTTCAATTGCCTTAAGAGAGTTATCTAAAGCTTTGTCTTTTTTTTTGTTTATAAATACGTCATAAAGCTATTGGAGCGGTGATACGATCATTAACCATTGGAAAAATAAGTTCCAAGTGTTTTTGAAAATCATCCTCTTGATGATTTAGAGTATCTAATTTGTAGCCAAAAGCAATTGCTGTTGTAATGTCAATTGTGTATCTAACCAATTCTTTTTGGATGTCTACTTCAATTTCTTTTTTAGCATATGTTTCCCACTTATTTAATAATTGCTTCGTGGTTCTGCTAATAGTAGGATAATAACCTTTAACTTTTTTTAAATTTAAAGCTTCGGATGTTGGTTTTCTATGTCGTTTCCATGTATCTCCTTCTGCGTTGAATACACCAACTATTCCCATTTCGGTAAGTATTTCATTAATTTTTGAAAATCGACGAAACTTTTCCGGTCTTAACTTTAAGATGTCTGTATTTAATTCAGGGTTAGCAGAAACAACAAATTCCTTGCCTATAAAATTAATCTTAAATAAATCACCGCGCTCTTCCACCCAGCGTTCTAGTACTTGGTGTTTGTTAGGAACATTAAACTGAGGTAGGTGTCCTAAGAGTAGATGCCCTTTGGGAGATGGTAATTTTTTTATGATTATTGGTTTTGTTGTGGTATGCATTAGAAATAATGAGATTCAGAAGTAAAAAAAATGGTTGTTAATTTCTATTTTTAATAAAAATTAGTAAAGGAACTCCAATACAATTAATAATAATAGCAAAAGGAATAAAAACGATAGCTCCTGTCATGCATTTAATATTTTGCTCTAGCATTCTATTCATTGAAAACATGATAGCATATAATGAGGTTGTTAGTCCGATTATTGTAAAAAAAACAAAAGAAGTTTCTTGTTTAAAGAATTGATATTGCTGTTCGTTTTGAAAAGAATTAGAAATAAAATTGAAATAGGGGATGATATTAGTAATAAAGGTATGATTAAAATCGTCATACATTACTTCCTTTTCAAAACCTTATACTCTTCAAAGCAGCCACTAATAGCATCAAGTATTTGAAGGTCATTTGCTGTTTGGATAAAGTTTTTGGAATAACTACAATGACTCAATACATCTTCTAATTCAGATTTGTCAATTTGTAAGAAAGAAGTTAATAGTTCTCTATCAAATTTTTGAGATAAGAGTTTACGGATTTCGTCATCTTTTTTCATCTGACGAAGTTTTCGCATTTGTTTGCTTTTTTTACTAAAGGTGTTGTAGAGTAAATCAGCAGGGTTAAAAATAGCGCCTAATACTTTGCTTATTCCCCCTGGTCCTTTTTTGCCAGCTTCATAAGCTTTCTGTAGGCCAGAAATACTATATTGTTGTGAGTTATTAATTGGTATATATTTAGTATCAATATCTAAGTAACCAGTTAATGTATGTGGTTTGATTAAAATCTCTTCTAGTGCATAAGCACTTTCAGTTAATTCAATGTTTGAATTACCGAATTTAATCCAGTCGTTAGTAACTTTTATTTTTATGGATTTGTATCCTAAAAAGGATAAATGTAAGGTGTCATTTACAGCTGCTTTTATGCTGAATTCTCCTTTTTTGTTGGTTATACCTCCAGTAACAATGTTTAAGTTTATTACATGAACGTTTTCAATTCCTGCGCCTTGTGTGTTTACTACTTTTCCTGAAATTGACTGTGTGTTTTGAGCAAATGTTAAAGAGCAAAAAACGAATATAATTAGCGTGAGTAATAAATTCTTCAAGTAGTAGTAGTTTATTGTTGGGACTAATTTAAGCTAAAAAAAGTGCCTAGGCACTTTTTTTAGTTAAATATTAACAAGTTATATGTTAGTCTCTTCTTGAGCGTCTTCCTTGAAAAGAAGCTCTTGGTCTATCGTCTCTTGAGCTTTCTCTACCACCTCTGTCTGAGTCTCTTCTTTCTCCTCTATCAGATGATGATTCTCTTCTTTCTCTGAATCCTCCGCTATCACCGTCTCTACGACCGCTGCTTCTTCTTCTGTCTCCTCCTGAAGATTCTCTTCTTTCTCTGAATCCACCGCTATCACCATCTCTACGACCGCCGCTGCTTCTTCTTCTGTCTCCACCACCGCTTCGACCTCTGAATCCTCCAGAATCACCATCTCTTCCACCGCGTCCTCTTCCACCGCGTCCTCTTCCGCCACCACCGCCTCCGGTGTTGTTAGAAATTTCAACATTTACAAAACGTCCATCAACTTTATAGTCTTTGAAGAATTCCATGATTTTTTCTTTGTGTGCTTCGTCAGTATTAAAGAAAGAGAAGCTTTCTTTACAATCTACTTTGAAAACATCATCACGTCCAAGTTCTAAAGTGTCCTTTAAGAAGTCCTTTAAACGCATCCAGTCATATCCATCTTTTTCACCAACATTGATGAAATAACGAGTAGAACCATCTGGTGCCGATTCTCTTGAAGAGCGTTCGTCACTTGAAGGTTTAGGGTCTCTAGATTTCTTATAGTAGTTAGAAAAACGGGTGAATTCTACTGAGAAGAATTTTTTGATCAACTCTTCTTTAGACAATTCTTCTAAAGATTCGTTCAATTGAGGTAGGTATACTTCAATATCTTCGTTAATTTCAGTATTCTTTACATTATTTACTAAGTGAAACAATTGTACTTCACAAATTTCTTTTCCACTAGGAATGTCTTTCTTGATAAAATCAGTCTTTAAAATACGTTCTAAAGATTTGATTTTACGCATCTCACTTTTAGTAACAATAACTATAGAGATACCAGATTTACCTGCTCTACCGGTTCTACCACTACGGTGAGTATAGGTTTCAATTTCATCAGGCAATTGGTAGTTTACTACGTGAGTAATATCATTTACGTCAATACCACGTGCGGCAACATCAGTTGCAACCAACATTTGAATTTGCTTGTTACGGAATGATTTCATTACCGTATCACGTTGACTCTGGCTTAAATCACCATGGATTGCAGCAGCGTTATATCCGTCTTCAATTAACTTTTCAGCAACTGCTTGTGTATCTCTTTTTGTTCTACAGAATACTACTGAAAATATTCCTGGGTTAGCATCAGCTAAACGTTTTAACGCTGAGTAACGATCTCTTCCTGATACTTGGTAGTATTCATGAGATACGTTTTTGTTTCCTGCGTTTTTCGTTCCAACAGTAATTTCCATTGGGTTATTCATGAATTTCTTTGCAATAGTTGATACCTCTTTTGGCATCGTTGCAGAGAATAACCATATATTTTTTTCGTCTGGAGTATCAGATAATATTTCAGTAATGTCTTCATAGAATCCCATGTTTAACATTTCATCAGCTTCATCTAAAACGCAAACATCAATTTTTCTGATGTCTACCATTCCACGACGAATCATATCACCCATTCTTCCAGGAGTTGCAACAATAATTTGTGCTCCTCTTTTTATTTCTCTTGATTGGTCTTGGATACTTGCTCCACCATAAACGGCAACAACATTTAATCCTTTAACGTGTTTTGAGTAGTTTTTTAACTCGTTTGTGATTTGTAAACACAATTCACGAGTTGGAGATAAAATCAATCCTTGAGTAGTTCTGCTTGCTGCATCTACTTTTTCAACTAAAGGAAAACCGAAAGCTGCCGTTTTACCTGTTCCTGTTTGAGCAAGTGAAACGATGTCAGTATCGTTTTCTAATAATAAAGGGATTGTTTTTTCTTGTACTTCAGACGGAGTTTCAAACCCCATGTCTTTAATTGCCTTTAAGCTGTTTTCGCCTAGGCCTAATTCTTCAAATGTTGCCATTTACTTTTATTTTATTGTTCGCAAACATGTTACTTAGAGCAACCCATTCGTGTAAAATAAAGCTCCTTTGTAACATCAACCACCATTCTGATGGTATTTTTTAAATTCGGTGCAAATATACGTTTTTATTGTTAAATGACTAATAAATATACTCTTAGATAAAAAATAGAATGAAATACTTGTCTAAATGTAATGTTTGTTTTACATTTGGTAAGAAATATAATACATTTGTTATGGAGAAATCATATTTATTACCACATCAATTTAAGAAAACGGGGTGGGTTTTGTTAGTTTTAGGGTTAGCTTTGGGTATTGCAATGCGCTTTTTTGGAATAGATTCAGATTATTTTGGAAGAATTCCTTTTTTAGGAATTGTAACAGAGAACTTTTTGACGTCTAATAAACATTTTTTTGAAGTTGCTGAAAATGGCTTTTTAGATGAACTTGTTGCTGTATTGATTATTTTAGGTGGAGTTTTAGTTGGTTTTTGTAAAACAAAAATTGAGGATGAATTTATACTGCAAATGCGTTTGAGTTCCTTAGTATGGTCAGTATATGTGAATTACGGAATCTTGTTTTTAGCGGTATTATTTGTATTCGACATGCCTTTTTTTGATGTCATGGTGTTAAATATGTTTACAGTATTATTGTTCTTTATTGCTCGTTTTCACGTATTGTTACATAGAGCTAATAGAATGTAATATGAAAAACACCATAAAAGTACAGCGTGCTATAAAAGACATTACTCAAGCACAGCTGGCGACTATAATAGGAGTAAGTAGGCAGACAATAAGTGCTATAGAGAAAAACAAGTATGTACCGTCAACAGTATTGGCTTTAAAGCTAGCTCGTTACTTTGAAGCTCCTGTTGAATCTGTTTTTGAGTTAACTGAGGAAGATTAGATTATAAAATAAAGCTTCGTGGGCTTATGAAGCTTTATTTTTCTATAATTTATTTAAGAACTCAATAAGCAGTCTAACGGCTTTCCCACGATGACTTACATTTGTTTTTTCTTCCATGGTCATTTCTGCAAATGTTTTATCAAATCCATCAGGAACGAAAATAGGGTCGTATCCAAATCCTTTCTCACCACGTTTTTCAGAAATAATTTTTCCGTTGCAAATACCTTCAAAGAGGTGTTGTTCTCTGTTTATATTTAGGGCAATTACAGTTACGAACCGTGCTTTTTTGTTAGATTTATTTTTTATTTTTTCTAAAACCAAGTTCATGTTCGCTTCGGCTGATTTTTCTTCCCCAGCATAACGTGCAGAATATACACCAGGCTCACCATTTAACGCTTCAATTTCTAAGCCCGTATCGTCAGCAAAACCATCTGCACTATAATATTGAGTAAGGTAGTTTACTTTTTGTATTGCGTTACCTGCAATGGTAAAAGAGCTTTCAGGTATGTCTTCAGTGCAATTGATGTCCTTTAACGTTGTTAATTTTATAGTTTCAAGCATTTCCTGAACTTCTTGAAGCTTATCGGTGTTGTTGGTTGCGAATACTAATTCCATAATATAATTGAAAGATTGAACTATTGAGTAATTTAAAATTTATTTTGGCTAATTGCTATTGATGATGATAAGGTTCATTCTTTAAAATTGTAAATCCTCTGTAGATTTGCTCAACAACAAATAGACGTATCATTTGATGTGAAAATGTCATTTTAGATAAAGATACTTTTCCTTGTGCTTTTTGATATACAGTTTCTGAAAATCCATAAGGTCCACCAATAACAAATACTAACTGTTTGATTCCGGCATTCATTTTTTTCTGTAAATAATTAGAAAATTCTACAGAAGTGAATTGTTTTCCGTTTTCATCTAATAATACTAAAACATCTGTTGATGATAATTTCTTCAAAATAAATTCACCTTCTTTCTCTTTTTGTTGTTTTTCAGAAAGATTCTTAACATTTTTAATATCAGGAATAATATCTAATTCAAATTTAATATAATGTTTCAGTCTTTTTTGATACTGTTCAATAAGCAGTAGTAATTGCTTGTCGTCAGTTTTTCCTATGGCAATAAGTTTAATTTGCATTGATGATATCAGTAAATTATAGGGTCAAAAATAAACCTTTTTTCTATTTTTGTTAGTGAATAAAACCAATATAAATGATTTCAGAAGCGCAATTTAATACAGAAATAGAATTAATTATAGCAAATGCAATACGTGAAGATGTTGGTGATGGTGATCATACTTCATTGTCATGTATTCCTAATACAGCAATAGGTAAGGCTAAATTATTGGTGAAAGATGATGGGATTATTGCAGGAGTTGAGTTTGCAAAAGAAGTGTTTAAATATGTAGATGCTGATTTACAGATAGAAACGTTAATAGAGGATGGTAGTGCTGTAAATTATGGAGACATAGTGTTTTATGTGCAAGGAAAATCTCAGAGTATATTAGTAGCTGAACGTTTAGTATTGAATGCAATGCAACGAATGAGTGCAATTGCAACCAAAACTAAGTTATTTGTTGACTTACTAGAAGGAACTAAGACTCAAATTTTAGATACCCGTAAAACGACTCCAGGAATTAGAGCGCTAGAAAAATGGGCTGTAAAAATTGGAGGAGGAGTAAATCATCGTTTTGCATTATATGATATGGTAATGATAAAAGATAATCATATTGATTTTGCAGGAGGTATAACGAAAGCTATTGAAAAAACTCAAGGGTATTTAAAAGCAAAAAACAAAGACTTAAAAATTATTGTTGAAGCAAGGAGTTTAGAGGAGATTACTGAAATATTGAGAACAAAAGGGGTATACAGAATTTTAATTGATAATTTTAATTACGAGGATACTAAAAAAGCTGTGGCTTTAATTGGTGATCAATGTTTAACAGAATCTTCTGGGGGTATTAATGAAAAAACGGCTCGTGAATACGCAAACTGTGGAGTAGATTATATTTCATCAGGAGCCTTAACGCATTCAGTATATAATTTAGATTTAAGTTTAAAAGCAGTATAGTTTTTTGGAACAAAAAGAAAAAAAACAATCAAAGTTAATAACATTTGGAATGAGTGTTCTTAACCCACTATTTAATATTGGGCGTGGCATTAAAATTCCGGGTTTACAAGGTTTGTCTTTATATGATGTGCTAGAAATGTATATCATCGGTATTGCAAAAGGTGCTTTGGCAACAAGAGCTGGAGCGATTTCATATAGCTTTTTCATGTCTTTATTTCCTTTTTTATTATTTGTTTTAAACTTATTACCTTTAGTATCCTTTATTGATTATTATCATGATGTTGTTCCTTTTTTAGAAGATGTTTTACCGTCAAGTACTGTAGCAGTTTTCGAAACTACGATTGAGAATATTTTCGAAAAAGAGCGTGTGGGGTTATTGTCTACTTCTTTTGTGTTTTCAATGTTTTTAATGGCGAATGGTGTAAATGCGCTATTTAGTGGGTTTCAGAATTCATATCATACAAAAATCAATGTAAATTACATAAGACAGTATATAACAGCGTTTTGTGTAGCCTTGCTCTTGGCATTATTTTTGTTTTTAGCAGTAATAGCAATACCATTAGTAGAGGTGTATATTGATCAAAATTTAGAAGATTTTGGAATATTACCAGAAGATATAATAGGGCTACAAGTACCTAAATACATTATGTTTACCATGATGTTTTATACAGTGATAGCTATGTTTTATTATTTTGGAGCGCCAGAGAAAAACTCGAGAAAATATTTTACTCCAGGGGCAACTTTATCAACAATACTATTTTTATTAACAACCTATTTGTTTGGTGTGTATGTAGATAACTTCGCTCAGTATAATGAGCTGTATGGGTCTATTGGAGCGATATTAATTTTGATGTTGTATATTTGGTTAAACTCCAATATCCTTTTATTAGGGTATGAATTGAATGCTTCATTGCTGTCTTTGAAAAAGCAAGCGATGAGTAGGGTTGAAAAAAATGATTAATAATTAAATAAGAATCAAGATGAGAAAGATAGTTTTTTTAATAGCGCTTATGATTTGTACAAATGTAGCTGTAGCACAAACAAAAGTGGGAGATGTTACCTTACCAAATACGGTGACGCTTTCTGGGGAAGAAATGAATTTGAATGGAGCTGGAATGCGTGAAAAAATGTGGATAGACCTATATGCTGGAGGATTATATGTTCAAACAAAATCAAGTGACGCAGCAGTTGTTATAAATGCCGATGCTCCAATGGCAATGAAGTTACACATTGTTAGTGGTATGGTTTCACAAAGTAAAATGATAGGTGCAGTAACAGATGGATTTGAAAACTCAACTTCTGGTAAAGCAACTACAGTTGAAAGGGCTGATTTTATAGCTTGTTTTAATGAAGAGATTACTAAAAAGGATGTTTTTGATATTGTTTATGCTGCAGGGAATACTAAAGTGTATAAAAATGGAAAAGAAAAAGGTTCTGTTGGAGGATTGGAGTTTAAGAAGGCTCTATTTGGTATTTGGTTAGGGAAAAAACCAGCAGATAAAGATTTGAAAAAAGGTATGCTAGGGAAGTAGTGTTACTTCAGTTCTTATAAATAAAAAACCATGCATTGCATGGTTTTTTATTTATAAGAACTTTTAGTTTAAAGTCGGTAGACTATATATTCCATGTGCCTTTACCTATATTAGAAACTTGCCCTCCAATCTTTAGTGAGTATTTGTTGTTTTCCCGTTTTCCGTTTAAATCTATATATGACTTTCTATTCAATTGAAACCCTTGTTCGGCAGTTGCTGTGACTTCTGTTGATTCGTTTTTTAATAGGTAAGCAAGAAAACAACCATTAGCGCTCCCAGTAGCAGCGTCTTCGACTATTTTTTCGTTTTCAATACAAAATATTCTGACATTGAAGTTGTTTGATTTTTCATAAGTTTCTTCGGTGGTAAAAAATAGCGAAGTGGTTAGTCCGGTAGTGCTGTTAGTTTTGTGTTTTTTATTTTGAATTAAAAAATCAATAACTCTTTTTGAGTCAAGTTTTATTTGATTGATTTCCTTTAAATTGATAATAGGAATTATAATATATGGTAAACCTGTGCTGATCTCTTCTATTGTTTTGTACTTATTTAATGCTTTAAGGTTTATTCCTAGTCCATCGGTAATTTCTTGATGTTTGTAAGTACTGATAAATTTAGGTTCAGCTTGTTTCATTATAAAATAACTTTTATCAATGTTATCTATAGAGGTTAAATCAATGATAATTTCTGAATGTTTTAAATTTAGGGTAATGCTTTCTTTTGGTTTTGCTAATAGGTATTTGGATATAACAAAAGCAGTGCCTAATGATGGGTGTCCTGCAAAAGGGACTTCATATTCAGGGGTAAAAATCCTAACATCGAATTTTTATTGTCATGATTCTTTTTTACGAATGTAATCTCTGGGAAATTAAGTTCTCTTGCTATATTTAACATATTTTCATAGGAAACTTCATCCTTATAATCAATGAATACGGCTAGTTGATTACCTCCGTATTTTAATGAAGTAAATACATCTACTAAATAATAATCTATTTCTTTCATTTTTTTAATTGTTAGAAGCTTAAAGATAAGATTAGTTTTAACTTTAAAAGGAATTGCTGTGCTTTGTTGATAAGTACAGTTAAAATTATGATTTCACAATTCACAATTCACAATTGAATTTTTACATTTGTGTAGTGCAATATTTTATAGATGTCATATTACCCATACCTTTAGTAAAACTATTTACTTATAGTATTAATACGGAGGAATCTAAGTTTTTAAAGGCTGGAATGCGCGTGGCTGTGCCTTTTGGGAAAAGTAAGCTATATACGGCAATTGTTTTTTCAATCCATCAAAATGCTCCGGATACATATGAGGCAAAGGATATTCATCAAATTTTAGATGAACATACTGTTGTAAATAACTATCAATTAAAATTTTGGCAATGGATTTCAGAATATTACCTATGTAGTTTAGGGGATGTAATGCGTGCTTCTTTACCAAGTTCATTTTTGTTGGAAAGTGAAACTTTAATTTCAAAAACAGTTGCAGAAATTACTAATGAAAATGACTTGTCTGATGATGAGTTCATAATATTGGAAGCTTTAGAAAATCAGTCTTCTTTAAAAGTATCTGAAGTCAGTAATTTATTGAATAAAAAAAAAGTATTAAAACCAATTAAAAACTTATTGGGGAGAGGATATATTAAGTTACAAGAAGAGATTTACGAGCAGTATAAACCAAAATTGGTGAAATATGTACGGTTGTCGTCACAATATAATTCTGATAATAGTTTACATGAATTATTAGATAGTTTATCACGAGCTAAGAAACAGAAGGATGCAATAATGGCATATTTTGTATTGAAGTCGGGATCAGAAAAGCCAATAAAGACGAAATTATTAGAAGAGAAGGCGTCTGTGTCGTCTGCGGTTTTAAAAGGATTGGTCGATAAAAGTATATTAGAGTATTATTATATACAAACGGATAGAAATCAGTTTGGAAATGAGACCTCGGCTTCCAAAACACTGAATGAACATCAGGTAAAAGCATTGATTGAGGTAGAAGCTGTTTTTGAGCAAAATAAAATTTGCATGTTGCGAGGAGTAACGGCTTCTGGAAAAACAGAAATTTATGTAAAATTAATAGAGAAAGCTTTTCAGGAGAATAAACAGGTATTGTATTTGTTGCCAGAAATAGCTTTAACAACACAATTGATAACTCGCTTGAGGGTTTATTTTGGAGATAAAATTGTGGTGTATCACTCTAAATATTCAGTAAACGAACGTGTAGAGTCCTGGAATAAAGTATTGCTGAATGAAAATGTTCCTCAGTTAGTTATTGGAGCGCGTTCATCAGTATTATTGCCATTCTCTAATTTAGGATTAATTGTGGTTGATGAAGAGCATGAGCAATCTTTTAAACAGTTTGATCCTGCTCCTCGCTATCATGCACGTGATGCGGCTATTGTTTTGTCAAGTTTACATAAGTCAAATGTGGTATTAGGAAGTGCTACGCCAAGTTTAGAAAGTTTTTATAATGCGAAAATTAATAAGTATGGATTGGTAGAGATATTACATAGACATAGTAATGTACAAATGCCAGAAATTGAATTAGTGGATTTAAAGGATAAGTACAAACGAAAAAAGATGAAAGGTCATTTTTCTGATAGATTATTGGAAGAAATAGATTTAGCTATAGAAAATGAGGAGCAAGTAATTCTTTTCCAAAATAGAAGAGGATTTTCTCCAATTGTAGAATGTGGTACTTGTGGTGAATCAACACAATGTCCTAGTTGTGATGTAAGTTTGACTTATCATCAGTATAAAAAGCAATTAAGGTGTCATTATTGTGGGTACCAGATGGCAATGCAATATGCGTGTTTGTCTTGCGGAAGTAATGATTTGGATACTAAAGGTTTCGGTACCGAACAGTTAGAAAAAGAATTAAATGTATTATATCCTGATTTAAAAATAGGCAGGATGGACTTAGACACTACACGTGGGAAGTATGGGTATCAGAAAATAATAACGGCTTTTGAGCAGCGTGAAATAGATATTTTAGTTGGAACACAGATGTTAACTAAAGGATTGGATTTTAAAAATGTGAGTTTGGTTGGTGTGCTAAGTGCTGATTCTATGTTGAATTTTCCTGATTTTAGAGCACATGAGCGTAGTTTTCAATTAATGTCACAAGTAGCGGGTAGGGCTGGAAGGTTTGAGAAAAAAGGAAAAGTAATTATTCAAACGTATAATCCATTTCATAATATACTACAGCAAGTTTCTACACATGATTATGTAAGCATGTACAAGGAGCAACTAGAGCAGCGACATGTGTATAAATATCCTCCGATTAATAAGTTAATTAAAATTACGTTTAAACATAGAGATTATAATAAAGTGGAGTATGGATCGGATTGGTTTGCAAAATCACTTCGGTTATCTTTTAAAAATAATGTATTAGGTCCAGAGTTTCCTTCAGTGTCGCGTGTGCGAAATGAATATATCAAGCATATATTATTAAAAGTACCAAACGGGCAATCCGCATCAAAAACAAAAAAAGCCATTCTTAAGGTTAAGAACAGCTTTATGTCTGTAAAAAATTTTAGACCAATTAAGGTTATTTTAAATGTAGATACCTATTGATTTATTTTAATTCCGCTAAAGGATTAAAGGTTGTCTAGTGCTTCTATAAGTAGTTTCTTTTTATTCCTGCTTAAAGGAATATTTTCAGTATTAATCTCAACAAATTTACTGTTGAATCTTTTAATTTTCTTTAAGTTGACAATGTATGATTTGTGGATTCTCAAGAATGAATATTCTTCAACTTCTTTTTCAAAAGCTTTCATAGTAGAAAGTATCACATAGCTTTCATCATTAGTTACTAGTTTGATGTAGTCACCAAGTGCTTCTATCCAAAGAATGTTGTTAATGAATATTTTTCTTTTCTTTAAGTTGCTCTTAATGAAGATGTATTCTTCTTCGGCAGCATTATTTTCAAATTTTAATCGGTGGTACTCTAGTGCTTTTTCAACACCTAAATTAAAACGTTCTTGGGTAATGGGTTTTTGCAAATAATCAGTAGCATCATAATCAAATGCTTTAAATGCGTATTCTGTCTTACCGGTTACAAAAATGATCTGTGGCTTGTTTTTTAATACATCCAATAATTCAAATCCATTAATAATAGGCATTTCAATATCTAGGAAAATTAAATCAACCTCAGTATCGTTTAGTCCTTTTTTAGTGTCAACTGCACTACTATATTCTGCAATTAAGGTAAGTGCAGGATGTTCCTTTACAAGTTTAACGATTGACATCCTTTGTATTGATGAATCGTCTACAACTACACAGCGTAAGTTCATTTATTGGCTTTAGTTTTATTAATTATTGTTAAAGATAAAAATTAATTATTAAGATTGGTTTAGTTTAGTATACAATTTTACTTAAAATATATAAGGATACCAAATGAAAAGAACTAAAATATGTATTGAAAATTAACTCCTTTTGTTTTGAAGGTTCATTTAAAAGAAGTATTTTTGCAGCCAATTTATTACAAATTAAATAATTTAAATTATGAATCAATACGAAACTGTTTTCATCTTGAATCCCGTTTTATCTG
>Ga0209291_1001673_pt1 | contig 19330 bp, 16 predicted proteins | sample GOMGulsemesocosm_FD_184633 | JGI IMG/M metagenome (GOLD analysis project Ga0209291, IMG submission 184633) | Methane-oxidizing microbial communities from mesocosms in the Gulf of Mexico - GOM9B Gulf of Mexico (SPAdes) (version 2) | ecosystem: Environmental > Aquatic > Marine > Cold seeps...
GCAATGCGGGCAGGATGAATGTTACTTAGCGAAGGACATTATCAGCGAAAGAATTTTATCAGTCATAATTTCTGGTTCTATTTCTTCTGGTGTAAATGACGCCCTGTGTAAAGTAATTGCTGGTGTAAGATCTACCAATAAATCAAGCTGTGGATGATCATCTCCTACGATACGTGCAATAGCACTTCTAAAGTGCTCTAAACTATAGCCAGCCTTCACAGCCTCCTCAATGCCTTTATCAGCTCGCATTGCTGATATAAGCCCGGGGACAAGATCAGGTTTTTCAAATGCAGAGTTACACTTACCCTTAATAAGCGCTTTTAAGTCAGCGGCAGGATCATCAGTAAACTCAACAATAGCAGACGGCATAATCCTAATAGCCTCAGCAATTAGCGTTTCCTTTTTCGGCCAGCGTCGATATATAGCACCAGTGCCTGAGCCAGCCCGATCAGCTACATCTTGTATTCTAAATTTGTCAAAACCTACCTCGAGTAACAAACCTATGGCTGCTTGAAGGATCGAGTCCGTACGGCTTTCATCACGTTTTCGTCCTCTGATTTTAATTGGACGTTTATATTTGTCTTCTTTCATAGCCGCAACCATAACAGAAATCTTTTGTTGATAAAACCATAAGTGGCAATTGCTAATTCCGGAAATAACCATTACCGGAAATATTGATTTCCGGAAAAAACTATTCCATAATGCACTTCTTAACTAAATGAATAAGAAACTGCTTAGGTTGTAAATATTTAAAACTATAAACAATTTAATTATTTGAAAAGATTTTGAGGCTGCATATGAATTACCCTGACGTTCTACCCCACGACTCACCCAAAAAAATTGCAGAAAACTTATATGTTGTTCATGGCTGCGTGAAACCTAATGCGGTCGTGCGGTTTACTCGTAACATGACAATTGTACGAGATAATGGCCAGTTGACTCTTATTAATCCTGTCCGTATGGATGAAACAGGCCTTGTGGCTTTGGAAAAGCTTGGAAAGATCGCTCATGTGCTTCGTCTTGGTCCAGGGCACGGCATGGATGATCCGTTTTATGTAGATCGCTACAATGCTGACTTCTGGTCTTTCAAGGGTGGAACCACATACACTACCCCCGTCATTAAATATGCACTGTCTGGTGGTGGAACACTGCCTTTTTCTAATGCTAAACTCTTTGCTTTTAATCATTTAAACGAGCCAGAAGGCGTAATATTACTAGAGCGTTCAATAGGTATACTTTTAACTTGTGACGCAATTCAAAGCTATGCCGAATTCCCACATATGCCTCACACTAATTGGTTGTCTCGGTGCATATTACCTCTAATAGGTTTCAGCAAAGAAACGCTTATCAGTAAAATGTGGATGAAACTGGCGGTTGTAGATCGAGGTAAAACAAGAGCTGAATTTGAAAGTTTGTTGAACCTTAACTTTGATCAGCTAATAAGCGCCCACGGTACTTTCGTTCCCAAAAATGCGCATGCTAGAGTAGAAAAAGCATTTATAAAAATGTTCGGATAAAAAGCAATTTTAAACTAATTGCGGAAGTTTGATTTTAATTGTGAATAAAATAACTAAAGCTATTTTATCTGTAAACTAGATAATGATAGGTCATCTATTACAGAGAAATTAGCAAAACTACATAAGAGAAAGGTGAAGACAAATGGAAAACAAAAGTAAACCAGAACGAGGGATAGGCTTTAGAATAGCAAATGTGCTAATGCGATTTCTACCTTTACTTGCATTGTGTATTGGCGGGACGATCCTCGCAGTCTTTGGAAGCTGGCGAGTATTCTCTCCTGTATCCTCTATGGCCCTGTTGGGGATGACCGTAGACGCTACAGACATATCCCTACTCAATGAGTTGCGGGGAAACCACGCGTTAAACATGGGGTTCGGACTGTTGGCATGGCTGGCTCTCTGGCGCAAAGAGCTTCGATCTCAGGCCCTTATAGGACTCACTTTCTGCTTTGGCTTCTACTTGACCGGTCGCTTAGTAGGCTTGGCTATGGATGGTGTACCGAATGCGGACATCCAGTCGGGGATGCTGACCGAAGCTTTCCTGGTAACGTTAAGCGGGCTTGCACTTTTAGCAAACTCGAAAATAAGCCCCAAGTAAATGCATTCTGCGACCAAGCATTGAAATGTGACAGAGAAAAAGTATAACGTTTCGCTGCAACGAATATTTAGCGCAGAGTGAGACGTTATCTTAATTTCAAAAGCCCAATTGACTTCAAAATTAGGGCAAAAGTGCTAAATTAACTGTCCATATTTTGGGGCAAGATCAATGAGCTTGAAGCAGCCGCACAAACAAACAGTAAAACTTGATTATAATTGTCTTGAGTTTGATGGTGGGTTCACAAAAGCTTAATGTCCGCAATTGGCTAACTGCGGAAGGTTTGGTATTGACACCAACAGTTTCCGCTTAGCGCACAGAGTGACCCTCTCGACTAATTAACCAAAATTTCACACCAACAAAATATGCTAACCCTCACTTATGCCACAAAGGAGACCTTTTCTAACACCCTCAATCAGAACCAAAATGGTCTTCTCTGATACGTTAGCGGACATAAATATTTGAAGGATATTCAAACTTATTTTGATTTCGACAGTGATAGTTCTATTTTGAATTAAATAGGGCTTAATAAAGATTCTAATCGATTTTTTAGAGGTCTAAATAAAAACTCCGCGAGCATTACTCCATAAAGAACGGATAATAAGGAAACCATTACCTCTGAAACCATATTATTTCCAGCTTGAGCATTCATTGAATAATAGCCAGCTTCTACTATTTCAGTTAAGCACCAAAAAAATCCGGCAGAATATGAATAAGCTATCAACCTACGTAAAACAGGTAATAGTTGCTGAGTATCTTTTGCATCATTTGGCTCTCTGAGTAACCATTTCAATACTGAAAATACACGAAATGTCTTTTGGAATCCATTAGCTAATAGTGAAAGCGATATAACAGTCAATGCTACAAAAGAAAAAAGCCAGCCATTCACAAATACTGAAATATCATCCCATTCCCAAGCGACTATAGTTATTAACAACGAAAGAAGAATAACTCCGCCAATGCCCCCCCCAATATTTAATACTCCACTCCCTATTTCATTCTTATATTCGTCAAGAAGCTCTGAAGGTGAAATGTTTAATGCTGAAGCCAGTGCCATTTGAGTTTCAGAGGAACAGTTACCATCTTTTTCTATTCGTTGAACTGTTCTTTGACTAATCGAAGATATTTCAGCAAGTTGCTCCTGAGACCAGCCATTTTCTGCTCTTAAGTTTTTTAATCGATTGGTAGATATTTTCATAATAAATTAACCTGAAAAGTAAAAGTATATTTAATACAATATTTTGTGACGACAATGCCACGTCAAATATACGACACACTACGGCAAAGCATATTTTTTAGTTGTTATATTCTATATTAAGTAGTTTAAAACTATTAATATACCTGTATCTCAGATATAGGTGCTTTCAATAAATAAATACCCATCGAAAATCATCCCCACTATCTGGAAAAAATTAGCCTTTCAAATTCAGGCCAAATACAAGCTATTGGCTAATTGAAGAAGGGTCTGTTACTCACTATCTCTATTTTAACAATGATACGAAAGCAAACGTAAAACCTGGATTGTTTAGCGACAAGTGTTCCGACAAAGAACTAAACCGCTCGCGCGTTAATGGTGCTCATTTCTAGTATCGTATTCCCCTGAACGTTAACTATTTTCCTACGCTTTGTATTGAGGCATGTCGCCTCATCCATGTGAGGAGAATATTCCATGAACATTAGTCCCTATTTTTCAGCACCACTACGTCAATGACGATATGACCATGCGCAAGTTGCGCCACTAAAACACAAATGCTTATATCAGTGGCATTAATATAATCTGTGAACACTTGCAACACCCTGTCGAAACAACAATAGAAGAAGAGCTGAGAGAATTCCGCTCTTTATGGTTAACCACTGAGTTTCAGGCATCACCGTTAATGCAACTCTTACTGCACTCAAATTTCTATTCCAAATAACACTAGATAAGCCTGAGGTTATCACCCGAATTTGTCCGATGATAGTGGCGCGTAAATTACCAGTAGTATTGAGCTTAGAAAAGGTTAAACGCTTTATGACTATGGCAACACACCTTAAATTTAAAACGGCGTTAGCTGTTGCCTACGATGCAGGACTGAGAGTAAGCGAAGTTGTTGTTTCAAAAGTCAGTGATATTGATATCAAGTGCATGGCTATTCATATTGAGCAAGGTAAAGGCAGCTGTGCTCGATATGCCATGCTATCTCCCGTATTATTTGAGCTCCTTATAGATTGGTGGCGTTTTGCTAATCAGCAAGGACAAATGTTTGAAGGCGGTTGGTTGTTTCTAGGATTAAACCCGATTGACCATTTGACGGCTCGTCACCTCAGTAAAATTTGTAAGCAAACGGCCAATGCAGCGGCAACCGAGAAGAATGTCTCTATGCACACCTTACGTCATAGGTTTGCTACTCACTTACTTGAAGCCAAAGTTGATATTCGTGTTATTCAAGTCTTGTTGGGACATGCCCACCTAAGGACCACTGCGCGTTATACACAGGTAGCAACGGATTTACTCAAGGAAGTATTCAGTCCATTAACCTCCTTATTGATAAAGCGTTGAGCCGCTCATGCCTCGCCCAACACTAGAAGTGGCTGTTGTTTTTCGAGCACACGGACAACGTTGGCGTGATATTCATGTAGGCCATATCAGTTTAGCGCAACTCAAAGTGATCTCTGCCGTTGAACATTGTCGCAGTGAATTGCTCGGTGGTCTTGTTCTTCATTGCCCTGCGTGTGATCATGTGCAAATTGTCTATAACTCCTGTCGTAATCGACATTGCCTGAAGTGCCAAGCCAGTACAGCGAAACGTTTGTTAGCCGCTCGACAAACCGAGTTACTACCCGTTGATTATTATCATGTGGTTTTCATCTTGCCTCAACCTATCAGTGAATTGGCCTATTACAACAAGTCTGTGACGGTAACTCTAACAAAAGCAGACTTTCTTAATTATTTAACTACTCGATTAAGTATGGCAGTCCTATTCCCTTGGCTTAACTTAACACTTGGTGCTGAATTTCCTTTTGCAAACTTGAGTGTTGAACCATTTCCTTTCAGAAAATATAAGTCAGGGGTTTGCGCCTGAAACTCCAATGCGTCCTGCCCTTCGAGTTGGACTGTTATTTTCCCATCATTAGTCAATTCAACTTTTAATAAACCTGGTCGACCATGGTAATGTCCTGTAATACGTTCTTTCTGGTCTTTGCTCACATTTTTTACCATAACAGATTCATTAGGTAATTTATTCGATATAATTTTTGCAAACTTACTTTCATTATCTTCTTGTAATCCTTTTATATTTCCATTTGAGTGACGAATTACTTTTATCATATTTAAATCTTTAGGAAATAAAAATCGATCCTCCCCAATAGGAGTAAGTCGGATTGACATGCCCTGGTTAATCTTTACGGTAAGTCCACCATAGAGGAAGCGAAGTTCATATGTTTTTAGCTCATTAATTTTATATACCCCTTCGTAAGCTCGTAAAGACTCTTCATCAATATCAACTTTAATAGGTTCAGGAAAGGGATTACCTAGGGCAAAGGCTGCAATACGTTTCGCTACTTCCGAATGCTCCATGCTCAAGACTTTTGAATCAAGATTTTGAATGATTGCCACACCTATTTCGGATTCTGGCAAATACAGTAAATAACTTGAAAAACCGTGAATACCGCCACCATGTGAGAGCATGGTTTTCCCACGTAATAATTTACGTCTGATACCAAAACCGTAGCCTTCTTTTATTGCTTTGCCCCGAGGGGTGATCATCGCCTCATAGGTATTTGATTTAAGGAGTTCACCATTATGCAACAAGTGATTCCATCGTACTAAGTCTTCGACTGTAGAGACCAACCCACCAGCAGCATGAGGTTGGGTCATACTTACAAACTCCGCTTTGGCAAGATTAACACCTTCTTCAATAGGAACCGTTCCATAACCAGTAGCCATCTTCAATATTAGCCTTCTGTCACCACCATATTCAGTATTTTTTAATTTATTTGGAATAAGCAACGTTTGTTCTAAATAGTCATACCAAGGAACACCAGATATAAACTCTAATATCGCCCCCAATAAAATATAACCTGAGTTATTATAAGAATAATCTGTTCCGGGAGGGAAATCTGTTGGTAAATCTTTAAACATATTAATCAATTGTTTTGTTGTAACATCAAGACGAATTGGGCCAGACATAATACCTTCAATACTTGTATGACTTTTTATTCCCGAAGTATGATTAAGAAGCTGTAATACGGTGATGTTTTTTCCATTTGGATAGTCAGGTAAAAATGTTGAAAGTGGGTCATGCAAATTAATCTTGCCATCGTCGATTAAAGACAAAATAGCGGTAGCGGTAAATTGCTTAGTGACTGATGCGATGCGAAAAACTTGATCTCCTGCAAGTGCTACATTTAATTCAACGCTAGCATTACCACGAGCACCCCGATAAATTATCTCATCACCTTGTGAAACAACAATCACAGCACCAGGTAATTTATCCATATAAGCATGTTCAAGTAAGTTATCCCCATACTCTTTGAGGTTTTTGGGTGCTTCTCGTTTGTGTGAACATGAAGCAGATAACAGTGTCATTATAAGAATCATTAATAAAATATAGTTTTTTTGCATTAGAAAGTCCTTTATTTATTGTTCATAAATCGTTTATGAACGGGCGCCGTTGTTAATACGTTATTTTTTAATTAATAAAGCAGGTGTAGTTTATTGAAATGATGATACTTCTATCGTAGGCAATACGATTATCAATTTGGTTATTGATCTATTTTTATTAGCTAAGAGCCATTAATTGTTGTCTCAATATTAATATAACCTTTCTGTTGGTCAATCTTTAAATATTCGTCGTGAATACTATCTAGAGGGAATTTATCTAAAATATCTTTATATTTTTTGTATAGAATGTTGTCTTGCTCGACTCCATTAATGTAAAGAACAGAGTTTTCAATCGTTACTTCAAAAGGACTATTCATATCGAAATTTCGGCCTTTGGTAAGTTCACTTATTAAAAACGTCTGACCTTCATCCAATTTAAAAAGTCGTTTTTGGGATTCTTTCTCATCAGTTAAATAGTGCTCATACTTATAGAATTCATCTCTATTTAATTTTTTGCCATTAAGGGTTACTGACACTAATTTGTTTTTTGTAAATTGAACATTTACTTTTGTATCTGAAAATAAACCGGTACTTACGGTACGTTGGATTGTTACAGTCTCGGCATTTAATTTTTGTAAATTGGTCTTCAAACTCTCTGTTTTATTTTGATCAATATTTGGATAAGGTTTTGCTAGCAATCCACTTGTCATAAATAGAATGACGCACATCAGGCTTAAAATATTAGTCGATTTATAGGTAAGTTTTTCTTCTTTATTAAACAATCTTTTGATTCGATATTTTAATGATTTCTTATTTCCCGTGATGGTAAGCGAAACGATATCAGAATTGGAATTAATGGGTGAATCTTCAACTAATGCTAATGTTTTTGCGTAAGTTAAAGCGTCATTTGAAACCAAAATCACCATATCGTCACATGCTAATTCGCGTTCTATTCTTGCCTGTTCGGATATCCAACGATATCCAGGATTGTAAAAAAACAGAATATCTAAAATGGTTTGAAAAATATTTATAAGGTAATCGTTACGTTTAATATGTGATAACTCATGAAGCAAAATCATTTCAATATTTTCGACACTTAAATGAGTTAACGTCGATAGTGGTAGTAAGATAATCGGTTTAATAAAACCAACAACACAAGGGACATTTACTAAAGAAGATTCATATATTCCTACTACTTTTTTAAGGTTTAACTTCTTTGATAATTCCTCAACTTTACAATGCCATTTTTTATGAATGGATATTTTATGGATTTTTTTAATACGCTGACTTAACGCAATTTTCACTATAAATTTTGAGCTTAATATGACGACAAATATTAGCCAAATACCTACGATAACGGGCATTTGTTCTGTAAAATAAAGGTCAGTTTCATAAATAACCGCCGTAATAAAGTTTGCTTTCGGTTCCGTAAACTCGACTTCGATTAGTGGAATTACTTGAGTTTGAATATTTTGTTCAATAATTTTAGTATCATTCAATATACCGAATGTAATCACTGTACATAATAAAATACTCAACATTGAAAATAGGGTGATTAAGTGCTTTAAATCAGCTCTTCTTTTCGGTATGAAATATATAATAAATGCGGCAATGAGGGCAATTATAATGCCTTGCCATAAAGAATGTAAAAGCGTCCAGCCAATAGATTGTAATAAATCCGAATTTTGTAAACTCATTATTTACTCTCATTTTCGTTAGCTTTATCCATTTTTTTTATGAATGAACGTATTTCGTCCATATCTTTTTTATCTGTTTTTTCATCTCCAAAAAGTTGCATCATTAAATTCATTTTAGAACCTGCAAAATCATATTCGAGAATTTTATTTAAAATTGATTTTTGAGTTTTATTTTGATCAATCGCAGATGAATAGACATGACTAACACCATCTTTTTCTCTGGTTAACATCCCTTTTTGATTCATTGTTTGCATCAACTTTAGGGTTGAGGTATAGCCTATATCATGTTTTTTATTTAATTCATCATTAAGCGTTCTGACTTTACTAGGGCCAAGTTCCCACAGTATTCTTAGCACTCTCATTTCTGAATTTGTAATTTTATCTTTCATCTTATTAACCTCTCCTTTTCTCGCTGACCCAATATACGTCTACAAACGTACGTTGTCAAGATGAGGTTAGTGCTTGTAAATAAGGTAAGTAGAAAGTAAACCTTAAATCTAATATTATCGAGTAGATAGAGAGTGTTAAAAACTTAAAGCAAGTCAAAATAGATTTTAAAAAACATTGTGAAAAGGGTAAAACAGTTGGTTATGATATTGTGATGAGCTGGCTTATAGTGTCGGGGGCTGTTTTTATATAAAAACAATAATTAACAAATAGTTAATGGTTCTACTAAAATTAAACCTTTAATTAATCATCTATTATTTATGTAGTCACTTGAAGTTATATTGGTGGCATAGCGCCTTAGACTTAATACTCTAAATTCGATTGAAGTTTGAATGATTGCAATGTCCACTTTGGGGATTTTAGATCTAACTCCTTGCACAAATGTTAGGCAAAATTTCAGTAGTAATTGGATGCGAGTTTTTAATTGAAAACGAAGCTTTAGGCTCAAAGTTAACATCGAGTGTTGGAAGTTCAACGGCAGCAAGGAGCTACAACTTGCCCCACAAACAAGCAGTGAATTTGGTTAGAATCGTCTGTAGTTTGGTCGTGGGTTCACAATATATAATGTCCGCAATTGGCTATTTGTTATCTTTAAATAATACCTAAGCTAACGACCGTTCATGGCTAAATATCACTTTATAATCAAGCTGAGAATGGTACTAAAGTGCTGATACAGAATATTGACGTAAACCTCATAATTACCTATTGTTATTAGGAGGTAAATAACTTTAAACAGTGATTAATTTCGTTAAAATATGCTTTATTGGTAAAAGTTGACCTGCTATGTGCAAATAGAGCTGCATTCGTTTTAAATAATTCAGAGGAAATTCCAAATAGCATGAATAGAGTTACGAATTTCACCTCGATTCTTTTCATTCTATTACTGTGCGCAGATGTAAATGCACAAGCAAAATTACAAATAATGACTGAAGAACTTGCACCTTTTCAGTTTCTTGATTCTGATAATACTCCAACAGGTGTAATGGTCGAAGTCGTTCAAGCTATAATAGATGAAGCAAATGTACCGGCGTCCATTGAAGTAATTGGTTGGACCAGGGCGTATCGAAAAACTTTGAAAGAAAACAACACTCTTATATTTTCAATCATGAGAACACCGGAACGAGAAAAGTTGTTCAACTGGATTGTGAAATTGTATAAAAATCGTGTATATGTTGTTAGTTTGAATAATGATATTGGATTAATCAATCCAAATAATGCAAAAGAATACACTATAGGGACTATGGCTGAAGATGTGTCTGAGGAAATGATACGTAAATTAGGTTTTGAAGATAAAAATATCACATTTGGCGCTGATTATATCCAGCTTTGGAAAATGCTTTATCATGGCCGATTCGATTTGATTTTAATGAGCGAGCAAAATCATATTCTTCAATTAAAAAAACTTGGCTACGATTTAAGCAAGTTAAAATATCATTTCGAGATAACAAACTCTATGAGTGATATGTATCTAGCGGCTAATATCAACAATGCAAAACCAACCATGGATAAATTAAAAGTGGCATTTAAGACTATAAAATCCAATGGAGTTTATAAAAAAATATTATCAAAGTGGAAGGTTCAAGTTGATGATTAAATTTAACTTTGATTATTTAACATAAAACTACAAGTTATTTTATTGTTCTTGTCTGTATATTGTAAAAATCGACCAAAATTTGGTTTCAGATCTAATTTATCAAGTATCTCGATGGCATAGTTTGATGTTTAGAAATGATACACCCTAGGCAAGTATGTTGATATAACCATCAAAGCACCACAAGCTAACGTCAGCTTATGGCTAATAGAAGCATTACCCTCTTACATATGCATAATGTCTGCTATAAATAAATTTTAGTGTATCAAGCCATACTTATAGCCCCTATAAGAAAGGAGCAATATTATGGATAACAGCAAATCAATTTCACGTAAAACCTGCTGGAATAAAGGCAAACTAGTTGGTCAAAAACGTCCCCTTAAACTCGAAGAAAAATATGGTCAATCTAGATACGATCAGAGCTGGCAAATAACCTGCGAGAATTAACGATGTTTAATTTGGCTTTAGACTGTAAATTACGCGCTTGTGATTTTATTAAACTAAAAATTTTGGATATTACTCATGGAGCTACTATTCAGTCCAGAGCCATGCTTATTCAACAGAAAACAGGTAGTTCAGTTTAATTTGAATTACCCCCTAAAACTAGAAAGTCACTGCAAGAATGGATAGCACAAAAATTTGTGGGCCGTTCAAATTTTACTTGGGCATACGAAACTAGAGAGCACGGTTCTTTATCTTGGTGTTAAAGTAGAGACGCGCTTGAACTTTCGGAAGCAACAGATATTTAATTCCCACTAAAGGCATGGACGATTTCTTCAAAGATAAGAAAAAAGATCTTAGCCTTGGCTTATCAAGCGACATTTGAATCGATGAAAATCAGCCCTGCGTTAGATAATAGTTTACCGTCACGCACTGCTATGACTGGAGTTTTACGTTCGTGAGGATTTAGCCGTTGCATTAATTTCCAAACCCGAATTTCTCCGGCTTTATAGTTTCTAATTTCTCGTTAATATCTTTGCCAAATCAAGAATTTTCCAAGTGTTGGATACGCTACTTACCATAGATGGTTATCAATATCCGGCAAAAACAAATTTATTTTCCTGCCGGATTGTCGACTGTTTTTTGGCTTTTCGTCAAGTTGAAAATATGGTTGTTATACTTTATTCACAACGTAATGACGAGACCGGACGAGCACTGGCGGCCTTATACGAAAGACCGGCGACGGTTAACCAGGAAATTGACAAGGTTAACAAGCTTGCAAGCAGAAATAACCACCATTGCACGTCAATTCTTACGCTAAACCCTTCTAACCAATAACTTGTTGATAAATAGGCTATTGGCCAAGAAAGAATGTTAGCGATTAATACCAGTTTACTGAATTCTGAAGTTAAGGTCAGTACTAAGTTACTGGTACTAGCTCCTAAAATTTTTCGAAGTGCCACTTCCTTACGGCGACGTTCAGCGGTGAATGATGCCAAACCAAACAAACCAATACAGGTGATGATAATGATCAAACCGGTAAAGTTGAGTAATAAGCTGGTTTGCTTATCTTCTTTTACATAGAGCTCATCAAAGTTGGCGGTCAGTAAGGTAGAATCAACCCTTGGCATAGCAAACACTTTACCAAAAAGTTGATCTACTTGAGATTTTACTAAGAAATGATCAGCAGAATCATATTTTATCGCGAGTGTATCTCGACCCTGTAAAAAGTATCCGAGAATGAAAAATATTGGCTGTATCGGTTCGTGAGCTGAAACAAAACGTAGATCTTTGACTACGCCTACTACTTTACCATTATTAGTCGTTCCTCTATCCCAATTCCATTGCTGACCAAGTGCTTCGTCAGGAGTTTTCCAGCCCGCCATTTTCATCGCTGACTCATTAATGATCACACCTGCGCTGCCACTGTCGCTTGCTTTATTCATTTGGTAGTAATCTCCTGGATATTGACGACTAAAATCACGACCAGTCATTAATTCTAAGCCAAGTGTCGATAGATAATGATAGTTAACACCCACCATTGGAACTGTATCAAGGGTTTCTCCATTGTGAGGTAAGTTGACAGAAGTGATAAAATTAAATTTCATTGTCGGTAATTGCTCACCACTAGTAACCGATACCACTCCAGGAATGTTTTTTAGCTGATTTTCAAAGGTGTCGAAGCCTCGAATGAGTTCACTGTTTTTAATTTCAGGCATAACCAACACTTGCTCTCGTTCGTAACCTAGCTCAAGGTTCTTAAGGAAATTTATTTGCTGGTAAACGGTTATTGTTAAAATAATCAAGACCACAGCAATGCCACTTTGTAAGCAAACCAACAATTTTCTAAACAAAATAGACGATTTTCCGCGGTTGAAATCGCCACTTAAAACCCTCAGCGTGCTGAATGACGAAATAAATATTGCCGGATAAGCACCAGCAGACAGTCCAACCAGAAAAATCATGAGCAGCAAGCTAAAGCTTTCTGACCAAGAAAATATAAGTTCGATGCTTTTGCCAGTAAACCCATTGAACCAAGGCAGTAATGTTTCCACTAAGACTAGGGCAAAAACCGTTGAAATAGATACAATCATCACCGCTTCGGCTAAAAACTGCTGAATTAATTGTTGTCGACTTGCTCCTAATGCTTTTCTTACACCCACTTCTTTTGCTCGTAATGATGAACGGGCAGTCGCCATATTAATAAAGTTGAAACAAGCTACGAGTAAAATGAATAGCGATAAAACTAAGGCGAGCTGCACCGTTTGGTATGAGCCATTGGTTTTCATTTCAGCTAAAAAATTTGAATGAAGATGAATATCCGCCAACGGTTGTAAGAATGCCTCAATTTTGGTATTTCTGCCCTCGGTCATTAATTGTCCCAGTTTACTTGCAATTTCGTTGGGTGAAACACCTTCTTTTAACTGAACATAAGTAAAAGCTGAGTTTGAATTTAAATGGCTAAATAGTGCAGGTGAATACTGTCTTTGTGTTGCCATTGAATAGAGAGCATCAATATTAAGGTGACTATTACCAGGGATATCTTCAAATATACCTGCAATGGTTAAAACTAATTGGTTGTTCAATTTTAGTGTTTGACCGACAACATTTTCATTGCCAAAAATACGCAGAGCGAGAGAACGTGACAATAATAATTGATCTGGTTTAGTGAGTGCATCACTATCAGCACCGAATACAGTGGGAATATTAAAAAACTGTTTAATATTGGCTGTCGCTGACATCAGGGAGAAGCCCGTTAATTTTTCATTATCTTTATAGAGCCTCATATTAGAAGAATCGCCACCGAGATGAGTAACAACCTCAACTTCATCACTGAACTGATTTTCTAACACAGAGCGTAATTTTGCAGGCGTGACCGCAATCCCTTCAGCGCCAACATCGTATTCTAGATAATTTTGAGCTATGCGATAGCTGTTGTTAACGTTTGGCTGAAAAGCGTCATAACTAAGCTCATCTTGGGCAAATAACCACATAAGAATACTTGCGGCTATACCTACAGATAAACCGATAATATTAAGTGCACTATGTAGTTTTTGTTTAACCAATGCCCGCCAAGCGGTTAATAAGTAATTTTTAAACATACCAGTGCTCCTTTATGCTTCTTTTTGTAGATTTTCAACATGAATTGCTTGCTTAGCCATAACCTGACCATCAAACAAACGTATGCTGCGATTAGCGTAAGCTGCATGTTCTTCTGAGTGGGTGACCATAATAATAGTAGTGCCTTGCTGGTTGAGTTCCGTTAGCATATTCATCACTTCTTCTCCGTTATTTGAGTCGAGGTTACCGGTTGGTTCATCCGCCAAAATAAGTTTAGGTTCAATCACCAAGGCACGCGCCACTGCAACTCTTTGTTGTTGGCCACCCGATAATTGTTGCGGTAAATGACTAGTTCGGTGTCCTATATTCATTCTGTTAAGCACCGCTTGAACCCGCACTTTTCGTTCACTAGTATCAATTTTTTGATAAAGCAGAGGAAGTTCAACATTCTCATAAACGGTTAGCTCATCAATCAAATTAAAGCTTTGAAAAATAAAGCCTAAGTTATGTTTTCTAATTTCCGCCAGGGCTTTTTCACTGAATCCTGCAATATCTTTGTCATTAAAAATGTATTCACCTGAGGTTGGCGAGTCCAACATGCCTAAGGTGTTAAGTAAGGTAGATTTACCACAACCTGAAGGGCCCATGATGGCAACAAATTCACCTGTGTCGATTTGCAAAGTAATATTATTTAATGCTGTGGTTTCAACGTCTTCGGTTGTGAATGTTTTACAAATATTATTTAAAGTGATCATAATTAATTCCTTGAATTCTTGTTATTTATTTTTATATTTTGTTGTTAACTTTAATTGTCATTACTAGTCGGTAATTGACAGCGTATCGTTAAGCTTAAATTGGTTGTAACTAGAGGTAATAACTTGCTCATTAACTTCAAGACCAGAAAGCACCTCTAGGTATTGTGGGTTTTTACGGCCCAGTATTATGTTTCTGCGCTCGGCGGTTTGACCATTATCGCTAACCACGAATATCCATAGGCCACCTGTTTCTTGATAAAAACCACCGCGAGGAATTAATACCGCTTGTTTTTCATCACTTAAATGTAATTTCAGTTGAAAGCTTTGACCCCTATTTAACTTGTCTGGCTGTTCGGAGGAGAAAGTGAAATCAACTTTAAATTGACCATTTTGCACTTTTGGATAAATTTTCTTTATCGATAAATTGTATTGCTGACCTGATTGTTTAATCGATGCAGCTTGTTCTAACGCGACTCTATTAAGGTAAAACTCATCAATCATTGCGGTCATTTTAAATTCATTAATATTATCAATTTGACCGATACGAGCACCACGTGAAATGGACTCACCCAACTCAGCATCCAACGAAGTGAGGTAGCCATCAAACGGCGCTTTAACTAAGAGTTCGTCAAGGTTTTTACGTGACAGTAATAAATTTTTGGTTAATTGTTGAGTACTATCTTCTAACTGTGCCATCTGCACTTTACGTATTTTTTTATTTTGTTGTTGGCGCGCCAAAGAAATATCACGTTTATCTTGATAATAAGTCAGGTCATCTAACGTGGTCAGATAAGTTTCTTTTGCGATAAGATTACTCTCAAGCAGTTGCTTGTGTTTCTTTTCCAGTCTTTTTAATGAGCTAATTTTATAGTTAAATTCTACTAAACTGTTACGAATATTGAGCTTATCTTGTGCCATTGCCAACTTGGTATTTTGTAAATTGTTTAATTGCTCAGTAATTTGCGCTTCGCGGGTTATCACTCCAAGTTGAAGTGAACTATTGCTCAGTTCAAGTAGTTTTTGCCCTTTGGTGACATAACTGCCTTCTTCAACAAATTTATTTTCAACACGGCCACCTTCGTTTGCATCAACATAAATTGTGATTTTTGGTTCAACCATGGCACGCAACTGTACAAAGTCTTCAAAACGATGCTTTTTAACTGTTGATATTGTTAATTGTTCTTTGGCTATTCGGTAATGGTTTTGACTGGCATTGCCTAAAAAAGTATAGCTACATGCAATCACTCCAATAATGCCAACTGATAGCAACCATTTTCTCTTGTTTTGTATTGCAGTTGAATTAATTTTTTTGTCCATTGGTTTACTCATTTTATTATCAAGAACTAATCTAAAGATTGCAGGCACTATGCCAACTCATAAATTTCCTTTATTACAATGGGTTAGTTATTTAGTTGACCTGCAACTATTGATTATGAACGATATCGTGCACCAGCATTGTTCGATATCGTTCATTTTACTGATGCAAAAGTTAAAGTGGTGTAATATGTTAAATAAAGCTTTTAAAATATGTTAATACACTTTAAATTGTTCATTTTCGAACAACAAATGCGACAGATATGAACTCAAAAAGTGGCTCAATACTGATTATCGACGATAACCAAGATATTCTGATAGCCAGCAAAATGTTACTGAAAAAAACATATCCATTAGTTGTGACTGAATCAGATCCTAACCGCATTCCAATATTATTGGCCAGACAAACCTTTGATGTCATTTTGTTAGACATGAACTTTAGTCTGGATGCCAGCAGCGGTCAGGAAGGCTTTTACTGGTTAGATAAGATATTATCGTTAGACACTAATGCAGTGGTCATTCTGATGACCGCTTATGGCGATGTGAATACTGCGGTTAAAGCCGTTAAAGCTGGCGCCACAGATTTTGTTTTAAAGCCTTGGCAGAATCAAAAACTTTTTACTACCATAACGTCTGCTATGGCACTTAAAGAAAGCAGACAAGAAGTCTGTGTGCTTACCGAAACAAAACGTCAATTAAGTGCTGAGCTTAACAAGCAACAGCAAGACTTTATTGGCGAGAGTGAGGTGATGCAGCAAGTATTCAATGTGATAGAACGGGCAGCAAAAACCGATGCTAACATTTTAATTTTGGGTGAAAGTGGTACGGGTAAAGAAGTTGTCGCTAGAGAAATTCATCGTCAGTCATTAAGAGCACAAGAAGTGTTTATTTCTGTAGATGTCGGCAGTCTTTCTGATAATTTGTTTGAAAGCGAGCTCTTTGGTCATCGAAAAGGTGCTTTCACTGGCGCACAAGAAGAAAGGTCAGGCCGTTTTGAATTGGCTAATAATGGTAGCTTGTTTCTTGATGAATTGGGCAATGTGCCTTTGGCTCTACAAGCTAAATTATTAACCGCGATTCAGCAAAAGCGAGTGACCAAAGTCGGTGGTAATCAAAGTGTCGAGGTTAATATTCGTTTAATTTGTGCAACCAACGAAAATTTGATTAAAAGAGTTGCCGAGCAGAGTTTTCGTCAGGATTTATTGTATCGTATTAATACGGTGGAAATCCACTTACCACCGCTCAGAGAAAGGAAAACAGACATTCCCTTGTTGGTTGACTATTATCTGCAAAAATTTATTCAAAGATATAAACGTCCATCGCTAGAGGTTACTAAATTAACTTATAATGCCCTAATGGATTACCACTGGCCGGGCAATATCCGTGAGTTAGCTCACTGTATAGAAAGAGCAGTAATATTATCCCCAGGTAAAGAGTTGGATTTAACGTCTATGGGACTATCGTCATCAATTGATATTGAACTTATATCAGCTGATGATAAAGGTGACAGTAATCAATCAGAGCCAATGGCTGTGAATCATGAATTGCCAACACTAAACATCGCACAATTGGAAATTACCGCGATGCGCGCGGCGCTAAAACAACAGCAAGGTAATGTAAGTCAAGCAGCAAAATTGTTGGGTATCACCCGGATGTCATTATATCGTAGGATGGAAAAACATGGCCTTTAATTATTTAAGACGATTTAGAATACAAATAATTCTACGGGTCTTGTTGTTATTAGTGACTATGTTTGTTTTTTTACAAACAATTTATTTTCAACAACATTATATTATTTCAGCTATTGTTCTCGTGGTATTTTTTGTTGCTCAAATAGTTAGCTTTATCCGTTTAATAGAAAAGCAATATAAACAATTGTCCCATTATGTTTTGTCATTAAAAAATGATGATGGGGCGCAGACTTTTCGTCACTTAATTAATGACCCATCTACCGCCGACTTTGGTGTTGCTTTGCAGCAATTAGCTGAGTATTTCAAAGATTCCAGGCATGTTTTACAAGAGCAAACCTTATTATTAACTACTGTCTTACAGCACAGCGACGCAGGCATTATTGCTTTTGATCAGCAAGGAAAAATAAGCCTGTGTAACAAAGCTTTTCAGCAACTTATTTTTTACAAAAAATTACACCAGTTTGACGATTTAGTCAGCCATCAACCTTTGCTGGCACAGCATATTACTAAGCTTGGTCAACATAGTAGTGGCGTATTGCAAATAGATATTGATGATGAAGCACATAGTCTTATGGTTAGAGTTACTCAGGCTAACTTAAAAGGTCAGATGGTGACTTTGGTTGTGGTGCAAAACATTCAACAGGAATTGGCACAACAAGAAGCCAAGTCATGGCAACAATTGACTCGGGTTTTAACCCATGAAATGGCTAACTCCATTACCCCGATAGCCTCATTAGCTAATACTGCTCACTTTATGGTTGAAGGTCAAGAGTGTTTGCAAGGAGAGGATTTAGACGATTTAATGTTTTCATTAGCCACCATAGATAAGCGTAGTCAGGGACTTTTAACCTTCATTGATAGTTACCGCGATCTAAGTCAGTTACCTATGCCTGAATTAGTAGTAATAGATATTGTTCAGTTGTATGAAAATAGCATTAAATTATTGCAAAATAAAATTAATGAAATTTCGGTATCTATTATTGTCGAGCCGATAAACCTCAAAATCTCGGCGGATAGCGTACAACTAGAGCAGGTAATAATTAACTTGCTACTCAATGCAATAGAAGCTCTAGAAAATACCCCTGCACCCAAAATATCGTTAAAGGCAGGATTAACGACTAGAGGGCGAATCTTATTGCAAGTAATAGACAATGGCTGTGGCATGGTTGAAGAAATTCAACAAAAGCTTTTTCTACCATTTTTTACCACTAAAGCTCGAGGTACAGGTATCGGATTAGCCTTATCTAAGCAGATCATTGGGCGTCATGGTGGTAATATCAGTGTACAGTCATCTATTGGCTCAGGCACAATCATGGCTATCACCCTCTATTAGGCCTTGTTATATCATTAAGGAGCTTGCCAATTTAAGGGCATCCCGCTCATCGGTTTTTATTCTCTCACCTGTTTTTTTGGATATGAGTGCGGGAGCCACGACATAACAACAATAGCCCAAACTGGTCAGTAATCGGTAAATAGAACAGCCACACGGACATGCTCCATAAACAAAATGCAGTGTTGCGTGTGGGTATTTGGATTGAAACTGTCGAGCAAGTTTGGTGATACCGACTTTAGTTGTATTTATATTATAGCTTTTCCGGTTATACCAAATTTATTCACCTTAATATGTGCTTTTTTGGATA
>Ga0209291_1001676_pt1 | contig 19315 bp, 20 predicted proteins | sample GOMGulsemesocosm_FD_184633 | JGI IMG/M metagenome (GOLD analysis project Ga0209291, IMG submission 184633) | Methane-oxidizing microbial communities from mesocosms in the Gulf of Mexico - GOM9B Gulf of Mexico (SPAdes) (version 2) | ecosystem: Environmental > Aquatic > Marine > Cold seeps...
AAGAGAGCTCAGGGCTACTCGCTTTAGTGCTTTGTAAAGCGAGCGCTTTATCATGATCTTTGGGAAAACCTTGTTTGGAAAACAGCATCACAATGATACTGCCACCGCGTTTAAAATCTATGTTTTTTACAGTGATTGTCAATTCGGCCGACTTGGCATTACTGCTAGACATGACTAGCCCCCCAAAAATAATTATCGTTGTTACTGTCCATTTGTTCAGACGCGATTTAATTAGCATATCAGTATTTTTTCATGATTTTTCGAGCGATAGAGGGCGCTATTCGCAACAACAATCTCAGCAGCTTTACCTTGCCTATATCGTGCTCTTTTATACCTTGCGAGATACCTGTAATAATTTTCCCAGCGGCATCTTTAGCCGATAACTTATTACTGCCTCTACCCGCACTCATGGGGGTTTCCACTAACTCTAAAAACACTTGCTGTACATCAATGTTAGTGGATGCTAGTTGGTGGTTAAGTGATTGGGAAAAAATATTGAGCGCCCCTTTAGTGGCGCAGTACACAGCCGATTGTGCCTTAGGGACTAACCCTAATCCCGAATTTATATTCACGACACTCGCTTTCATGCTGCACTGCAGCGCGGGTAACAATTGGTAAATAAGGCAGCATGGAGCGGTGAAATTGACTGTTATCTCATCGACTATGCTTGAGTAATCAAACGCTGGATCGACAAATTTAGGCGTGCGCTGCACAGCTGCGTTATTAATAAGCAAGTCGATAACAGGGAATTGCGTCACTATGTTCACAGCTGTACTTTCCAGCTCAACGAGCTTGGCTAGGTCTGCGTTAAAAGTGCTGATACCTATACACTCTTCAGCCAGTGCCGCGAGCTTATCTGCGCATCGACCAATAACGATGACCTTATTCTCTAAGTATAATTGCCGTGTCATTTCATAACCTATACCTGATGTCGCACCGGTTATAACGATGTTTTTTCCTTTAATGTTCACTAGTTATCGCCTTCCTATTACAGTTGATGAATATACACAAGGGTAGTCAGTTTTGTATTCACAGACATTAACCCAAGTTAAAAGTAGGCTGGTTATTGACAGAAACGGGTTAACTGAGACGTAGAAAAAAATGGCAGTTGTTGATTAATTTTGTTGATCCGATACTATTCAGCTTTTCTGACTCCCTTAATTTATTTCGGTGAACCTCTATGAATTTTCATGAGCTAGTACAGCTTGAAGGTAATAAGACAGTAAGAGGTAAAGCTGAGCATATATTTAGGCAAGGCGATGTGGACCAGTCATTATATTTTGTGCAATCAGGTTTATTAAAAGCGTATTACACGTCATCAGATGGTAAAGAATTTATTAAATCATTTTTACTGCCTGAAGATACTATTGGTAGTTTGACCTCTGCATATGCCAATGAGAGCTGCTCGTTTAGCTTAGTATGCTTAGCTCCCACGGTATTGATTGAAATACCTTTTGTAAAAATTCGTGAACACTGCGCTAAAGATGCTGAACTGGCACAGCAGATCATTGAGTTTTTGCTACAGTTTTCCATGAAAAAAGAAAGACGAGAATACCAACTGCTCTGTTTAAGTGCTCAAGAGCGCTACGCTTTATTACTTAAACAGTCTCCGCTGCTTGTTCAGCTAGTGACCCAAAATGATCTGGCGCGTTACTTAGGCGTTACCCCAGTGGGGCTCTCACGAATAAAGAATAGAGTAAACTAGAGGGAGGTTATATTTAATATGTTATCTATCAATTTTTTGTTTAGTCAGCATGACTCAATTTCACCATGAAAAATCGGCCTTGAGCATTATCCGGATTAAGCTCAAAGACCGATAGAATATACTTTTGCCTTGCGATCAAGAGAGGTTAATTATGCGCTACACTACTACATAATCTCATTATTCGCTCAGCTTTTAGCGGTTGCTAGTCCTTTTTTGCATTCTCATTAGCATTAAGGTTATTACCATGAGCATTTGCAGCCCCTGCGCCATTGCCACCTCCACTGTTATTACCAGATCCTTTGTTAGGATTGCCACCGTGGGCATTAGTATTTTCAGTATTATTGTGACCATTATCTGCATTATCACCGTTAGGGTTACCCGCCATAGTACCCGAGCTTAAGCTTAGCGCTAATACTGTTGCTGAGGTGATGGCTATTATTCTTTTCATTACTTTCTCCATGCTCCCTTTCAATTAGACAACACGATGAGAGCTGTCGTGGTGCCATTTTGGGGGAAGTTTGCTTTAGTCAGTCATCGCTTTAATGGCAAACCAGCAATTTGTGCTGACAGTTAGAAACTGTCTCAGTTGATAGCCTTCTTATCATTGCAATCAATAGAAACACACAAAAAATTAATCAAATATTAATATTCTCATTTTTTGTCTCGTTTTGTTTAAGTTAATGTCTAAATATAAGAATTCTATTTTTATAAAACCACTAAAATCCATAATATTGAACGCGATAGAAAAAGGATTACTAAATATGAAGCATCACAGGAATAATTCCTATTTTTAAGCTTGTACCTGATAGATTAAAACCTTCCCGAATTCAAAGCCAGAACCAATAGCCTGATAAAAAACGAAATGATCGAGACTGTTCCAGCACTCTTGAAGAACCTTAGAGTCAAAGACAATATATAATTATACTCTCAATCAATAAGGCCTGAAAAATTACTTTAATAGGTCTTTTTATCAAAGCCTCCTTTTTTAAACCAAGAATAATCTTTTTTAGTACTCTACTGACATATTTGTCAGTAGGGCTCATTTATCATTTCCTCCTCTTACAACATAACGAGGAAATCTCATGAAATCACTTGATATTAAACGACTAGTTAGCGGTACACTAATAACACTCAGCAGCGCTTTTTCCTTCGCAGAAACGAGTATCACAGTAGAATGGGCACCGTTTGTCATTCAATCACAAGTCACCAAAGAACAAGTTATCAATGCCGCCGACCAAGTGAATTTAAAGTTTTTGAGTGCGCAAAAAGGTTTTATCAAACGCCAGCTTGTACAAAAAAGTACGACTGAGTTTGCCGACATTGTACACTGGAAATCATTAGCAGATGCTCAAGCAGCCGGAGATAAGGTCATGAGTTGCAAGACATGTATAAGTTATTTCGCATTAATGGATATGAGCAAATCAGAAGCGGCAGGCGGCGGCTTTTCCCATTATAAAATATTGAAGAATTGGTAGTTATTCTCATTATTCTCTGGTTAAAAAGTATCAGCCGTACACGCATCAACCATTCTATAAACGAAGAGTATTGAGCCGTCAGCTCTTAGCGATTGTCAGAATAAAAAAGCAAAGACTCACGCACAACTCCTAATACACAGATGAGACTTTCTCCTTGTTCATTATTTGCTAAACTAATAGAGAAGATCATTTACTGTCGCAGGAATCATCAATCCTTGAGGACTAAATTATGAGACACATGAAAAAGCTATTTGCTGTAGCTATTTGCAGTACTTTTATTAACGTCACTAATGCCGCTGATACGGATCAGACAGAAGCTGGCTCTGCGCCAACCAACTCGGCACAAACTCAAAGAGCAGAGAACTTGTCTTTGGCGGTAGCTGATAATCTTGCTAACGCCACTGAAAGTGCCAAACACAATGTCGAAATATCGCAGCTGTTAGCTAATGAAGCGCAGCAAGCTAAAGATCAAGCCCAAGCTGCACTCGATGCGATCAGTAACGATGACACTGCAGCTTTTCTCGAGGCCAGTAAGACCCTTGTAGAGGCACAACTAGCGCTCTCCTCTGCGCTGAGTGGTTTGGGTACTGCCAATCAACAGTTAGATCGTATCTCTTCAATCACTCCTGAGGAAATTTCTCAGATGCGAAACTCTGGTTTAGGTTGGGGCCAAATCGCAAAGCAGCTAGGCTTACATCCTAAATCACTGGGGCTAGGTGCTAATAAGCGTCTTGAAAAGAATAAAAATTCGGCACTCGGTTCTGCAACTCCCGACGATAGCGATCAATCAGCTGCCAGTAAAAACCGAGGCAATAGCACCAGTAAAAGTAAATCTAATAAAAGCAATAACAGTAGTAATGGGAACAATGGGAATAACGGAGGCGGAAATGGGGGTAGTGGCAAAGGCAATAAAAAGTAACAGAATTGACTCCCTGAACTTTCACCGAGGATTAAAGTCTATCAGTGACCACTTAACTGTTAGGACTCTATCTTTATGACTGATTCAATACTGTGCAATAGCACCTTTAGTATTAGACAATCTCTCACTCGTCGCCAGTTACTTAAATCAGCGGCACTGGGAGCTGCCAGTATTGGAACTTTAGGCTTCACAGGGGTAGCAAGTGCTGAGGCAAAACGTGGTATCACAGGACAAATGGCGCCGCCTTTAGATATAGCTCAATGGATAGATGGTAATGGCAATAGCACCAAAGCTTTCAACGTGGCACAGCATAAGGGCAAGTGGATTTATCTCAAGTGCTTTCAGCATTGGTGCCCAGCCTGTCATTCGGTGGGATTCCCTAATCTACAGAAGCTTAAAGTTGCATTCCCAGATAACAGCAAGATAGTCGCGGCAGTGATTCAGACCACTTTTGAGGGGCATTCGGTCAATAACTTCGAGGCGTTGCGCAAAAATCAGCTACGCTATAATTTGGATCTGCCTTTTGGTTATGACCCTGGCGATGCAAATTTACCGCACAATGACCCAAGAAGATTCCCCAAAACAATGGTCTCTTATCGCACGGGTGGTACTCCTTGGGTAACGATCATTGATCCAAGCGGCAAGGTTGTGTATGACGACTTCCACATAGATATTGATAAGTTCATCAACTATTTACACGAGCAGGCTTAAGGTATTAAATTGGCCGACAAATTCAATGTTTAGTGCGCTTCAACCTAGATTCGGCGATTGGGTGCGAAAAAAGAGTGTAACTAATAAAGAGTGCAAGTAAATGGTGTGCAAAGGGAACTATAAAATTTTGTAATCACCTTATTGGTGATAAGAACATGTTATAGTTTTCTAAGTGCATCAAGAACTTGTGCTTTCTTTCGTGATTCAACTGCCGAATCTAGGTTTAATAACTCTACCGCTTTATCGGGAAAGTCGGTGAATACGCCATCGACACCGAGTTTGAAATAAAAGATATGTAACATGTCTGTAAAAGATGAAGCGTATTTAGCCACACGCCCTTCATCCATACGAAAGGTATATGGGTGAACTTGCAAACCCACTGCGTGAGCGCGCTTTAATAATGGGGTTATATTTAGATTATCCGCGCGGCTATTACCCGCAATTAACATATTTTTCCAAGGACCTATCCCCTGCGCGTATTGCGCTATTTTTTGCATGCCACCAGCTTGTAACATCCAATCGTATTGGTAGTTAACTGCGCGACCATCTTCATAGTGGCTGGTAAGCTGCCAATTAGTCTTAGCTATCAACTGCACCAAGGGGATTTTCATCTGGTATTGCGTAAATAATTGTTGATGGATCCTCCGCAGCTCTAGCGGGTCGAAACTCTGTAAGTAAATGTTATCAGTGGGTCGACTGTAGCCGTATTGCTTCAGTACTTGCAGTACCACACGGCTAATATCTTTACCTTCATGTCGGTAAAAACTCGGATCTTTAATTTCAGGATATATTCCGACGTTTTTGTGTTGTTCTCGATTGAGCTTTTGTATCAGTTCTATCTCTTGCGCTAAGGTATGAAAAGAATAGGCTTTATCCCACAGTGGTGTTCTATTTTTAAAAACGGCGACTTTTTTGTTATTGCTGATCTTAAATCTTTCGGTCAGTTGAAGTGTCTTTATCTCGGCTAGTGTGAAATCGATCACATAAAAGCGCCCATCCGATCTCGCGCGATTGGGATACTTTTCTGCAACATCGCTCACTCTATCTAAATAGCGATCATGAATAACAATGAGCTGATCATCACGACTCATATGTAGATCTTGTTCGATAAAATCAGCCCCCATGGCAAAAGCTAGGGATTTGCTTTGCAGGCTGTGTTCGGGCAGGTAACCACTGGCACCGCGATGGGCTATGACAATTTTTTTAGCTGTGCTCTTCGTATCCCCTGTTTGCCCCATCGCTAAAAAAGACATTAAAGACAGACTATTGAGTATTGCAGCCGTTAATAAAATTCGCAGAGCTTTATACATTACTGGCACTTCCTTGACCAAACTAAAGTGTAACGAATAAACAGTATAATACAGACAGTTAAAAAAATATTGCCGATGCTTTTGTCGATTACTCAATATAAATAATGGGGTCAGGCTTACCGTCGGGGTCGTTTTGCGCTTCGCCACTACTCCCAGGCGCACCACCTGATAACATAATAGCAGCGCAAGCGTGAGGCGCTGCCATAGAGGTACCTGAAATAGTATTAGTGCCTCCGTTCTTCCAAGTGGAAAAAATAGCGACGCCCGGTGCACTGAAATCAACAGGCGGCTCACCGTAGTTCGACCAACTTGGCATCATATCATCAGCATCTACTGCGGATATTGTATAGACATTAATGCCATTGGCACGTGCCGGTGAGTGTTGTTCTGCTGGCTTCCCTTCGTTACCTGCCGCTAAAACAAAATATGCGCCGGTATTTACCGCAGCATTTATAACCGCCTGATCTAAAATATCGTATGCCCCGCCGCCTAAACTCATATTCACACAGTCACCGGGTTTAGCGTTATTAGCCACATGATCCACCCCTGCCAATACACCTGACATAGTGCCTGAGCCTCGACGATCCAGTACTCTTACGGGCACAATTTGCGTATTAGGAGCAACCCCTAACGAGCCAATATTGTTATCTATCGCCCCTATGATACCCGCTACATGAGTTCCATGGCCGTGCTGATCATTCATTTCTCCACGTCTGATCGCTGTAAACCCGCGTGAACTATCTACATTTAAATCAGGGTGATTTAAATCTACTCCGCTATCTATCACCCAGGCAGTATAATTTGCACTATCGATCAATCCACCGCCCACACGTGCTGTACCATAAGACACTTGCTGCTCTACATCGGGGTCGTCTCCTTCTTTACTTGGCTTGCCTTTACTAATATAGACAAGGGTATCGGCAGACATCGAGATAATGTCTGTTGAATGATGAAAAGCTGAACGAGCAGCATGGCATGGTAGCTTGACGGTAAAACCTTTAATGGCATGTCGATAAACATAACTTAGTTCAGCTTTAGCCTGCCTTGCAAGACTCTTCGCAAAGCCTTGTACTTCATTAGAGGCCATACTCTGCGAAAATTGCACGATGCATCTATTGTGTACATTGGCGAGGTCAGGATTGATATAATTACTGGCGGGGGTTTCGGCGTTGGCAGCACAGATGACTAGACTAAGTGGCACGCCGTATAAATAACTAGATTTCATAACTCACTCCCAAATGGAATTGACTTACAAATAATCAGATAATCGCTCGAATAGAGATGATGCTCGTACCGTTATGGACAGCTAACAACAATCCTTATCAATTATCTGAATTATTGCAGTTACATTGAACTTAGTATACCTCAACCTTGCTGTACATTTATTAAACAATGCTAAAATATCTCCATACTAAGAAATAGACCTCTAGATTGATGGTATTACGTATAGCAACAACTGTCGTTAGAGGTTACTTAGGGAACATGCGATTAAGTCCAGAATTTTCTCAGCGGTCTTAAAAACGGCTAAATACGCGAAAGGTAGCGCAGTGGAATGACGAGTCCTTTCCAAGCTGCCTGACAAAGTAGATAGCCGTTTTTAAGCCCGCCCTTCGGGCCGTACAGAGCATCTCGATCGTATGTTTATCGATTTTCGTCGGGCAACCAGCCCGCCTGTAATCGATGCCTAGATCTCGACATGCTCTGTACGCCTGAGGTGTTTTGGACTTAATCGCATGTTCCTTAGCTAACTCATCCCATTACGGACGCAGTCTATACCTTCCATTAAAAAATAATTTATTGAACTATGGTTAAGTTTAAGCTCCATATTTCCTAAAAACTTTTGTTGCTCAGTGTATTCAACAGGTTCATTAGGAATAGCGACACAGAGATCATTTTTCATAGCGATCATTAGCTCATGTTCATCTTTGCAATAATGCACATATTTTTACATCAATGAATTTCTTGGATCACAGATTAAGATAGTTAGTTATTGGTAAAGACAACAATCATTGATACATCTGAAGGTGGCTCAGAAAAGCGGTAGGCGTTTATTGGGTGACCTATGATACTTCCTATTTCTGACTTAACTGACATTGCTTGCGCCATCTCTTCTTGTTTAAAAAAGATATGACTCGGAGAGTATTTTTTATGCTGAAGCTTGGCGATGCCTTTGGCTGGTAATAAATCGACAAGATAGTTTTTTTGTTCGAAATAATAACTTAATGCTCGTGCTGCATTTTTTTGGCCTGGAAAATAATAAACTGCGATTTTATAAGGTAAAAGGCTACTTCCTGACTTTATAAAAGTTTGCGGAGTGAGCGAAGGTCGAAATAGATTATTCCAGTTAAGAAGAAGTCCTGTACTAATTAAGATAAGTAAAATTGCGATTACTACATAGAAATAGTTCGTCTTCTTGTATACTTTCATGCCTAGGTGCCCACCGAATTTTTTATTTAATTCATTTTAAATAAATGCCAACTCCTTTTAGACAAGCTTTACTTTATAAGACTTAATATAGATCGATATATGACTTTTAGCAGATCAATAATCAAACAGTTGTTTTTTTTAAACTATTCATTTATTAACATTTAACATATCACGTTACACAGATAATCAATCCTAACCGATCAAATAGTAACCTTTCTATATAAGCCTAAATTCATAGTTACAAGAAAATCAACCCGAATATTATTCTCTAATGATGAAAAAAATTTTTTACTTTGCGCTAAAGCTTAAAACATATTAAATAGTTTAAAATGAACGATTCCTGAAGATTCATTATTAATCGTATTATAAACGGCTAACTAGGATTATTTTTTTCATAAAAAACATCTATTATGTTCTTTTATTGTCATTTAAAACCATCCCCCATTGATTCTCATGTGCAATAAATTATGCGTTTGGTGCTCGCTTTTTGTAGTTAACCATCGATATATTACGAAGAAAAAATAAATGGAGTTATTGCCATAAACTCGCGTAGCATATGCAGTGAAGTAGCGAGTCAGCCTCTGCATGTATAGGAGCTCTACAATAAAATGACCAGAGATTCTGCGAGTTAAGTGGGTTGGGAATATTTCAGATAAAGAACAGGCGCTTAAGTCCCTAAATTTTTTCTATGGATAACTGAGGATGCCGTAAACAAATTTCGAACACCTGAGGTTTTTTGGGTTTAATCGCATACTCACCAACTATGGTACACAGCTTGGGGGATCGGCTTACACACATCAAATGCTTCAGAGGCGCAAAAATAACCGAGCTTGGCCTATATCACTGCGACTGTATTACAAAGCAACTTGCACACAATTACGGCCTTTTTCTTTTGCTTGGTAAAGTGCTTTATCCGCTCTTTCAATCAGTTCAGACAGTAATTCTAATTTTTTAGTGAAAGCAACGCCAAAGGATGCTGTTACCGGTGATATTTTTTCGCCCGTTCTTTTATTACTCAGCGCAATACGAGATAGCTTTACCCGCAGCTTCTCCGCTATTTCATTGGCTTTTTTAAGATCAACGCCCAGACAAAGCAAGGCAAACTCTTCGCCACCAAATCTGACCGGGACTATCGGCTCTTTGCACTCGGTTTTTAGTAACTTACCCACTAACTTTAATACTTGATCTCCCATGAGGTGCCCATGGGTGTCGTTGAACACTTTAAATTTATCAATATCCATCATCACTAAAGAGGCCTCTACTGCGCCGTCTTGCTGGATAAATTGATTGTAAATAGATTCAAAGAAACGGCGATTATTTAAGCCCGTCAATGCATCTGTATTTGCCTGTGCTACGGTCTCTTTTAATTGTTTTTTAAGTGAATCTATTTCCGTTTGCGCCGTAGACATCTGTACTTGTAGTGAGTCGTTGAGCTGGCACAGTGAATTGGCATTGTGGGTTAACTCGCCTAACGCTTGCGTATGTGAAGCATCTAATTTAGCGCTCGACAAATCCACCACGTTTTTTCCTAGCGCAGATGAAAAACTATTACTCTGCACTGCTGCTGTATTTATATTTTCCGATAAATCATCCAGTAACGCATCTATCGCATTTTGAAATGCATCCCTATCTTTATGCTCAGTATCATCTTTTTTAATAATGTATTTGAGGAGTAACTCTTCACTCAGTTCAGGAGGGCAAGTTTCAAAACGGCTGACAATGTAATCTAACTCACTATTTAATTCGGGGAAGCGCTTAGAGTAATAGCTGTACCACAAAGTGAAGTTAAAAGGATTAGGCACAATATTATGTTTGATCATTTTAGGTACTGCTTTACGCAAATAAACAGCCGCAGTATTTGCATCTTCTTTAAAAATCATTGCCTATTCTCAAGATATATTGTTGCAAAGATTATAAACATGTACGATTTATGAACACAACCAAAGTTACAGTTTATGAGTAAAAAATGAATATCAATCAAGGATATCTGACTTTTAAAACGTAATTCACAAGCCGTTGTTTATGATGTTTCCCAGAGTCCATTCATCGTCTAGCACAGACAGCACCGGGAAACTGCAATCGATGATTTTTTATTCGCAATGCACTGATGCTTAATCAATACTTAATAGCACCATTGATCGACAATAACGCCGGCACGGATGAACGCCGCCGGTTTACGGTCTCTCTTTGCGTCCCCTCTAAAGGCGCCTCTCTACAAGCACAAGATAATAGCGATCTTCTACTCATCGACGACACAGCGCTGCTAATGTCTGCTCTTAAGGACTCCGTTACTTTTACCTGATACGTTTCTTTATATTTTCCGCTTCATCGTCATTGCGCCAACCGATTCAAATAGATGAAAATGCTGGTAAGGCACTCAACGGTGAAATGGGTTTCTACACTCATCGCTAACTTCACGGCTCTACATTACGCAAGCACTTGATTCTACGGCGGTTAGAAAACACTCACTGAACCTAAGCAAGGATGCATTTATTCAGCGAATGCAGGGCGCATAGGCGCTTTCAGCTAAGATTTTTCTGTTCCACTGTATAACCATTAACAAAGAGTACGAACGACCCTGTACGCCCCGAAGGGTGCTAACGTTTCAATAGAAAGCTAAGCGGCCAACAGAGATGAAATCTTGTTTCATCTAGTTCCTTTGTCAGAACGCTTATAAAGGACTCGCCATTCATGTCCATACTTTCGCGGATTTAATCGCTTAGTTATCCGCAGGGAAAACCTGGGGACTTATTCGCTACTTGCCTAATACTCTGTCCTCATTTTGAAGTCTCAGATTCAGGTTAATAAAAGAGCAATGGTCATTTATACACTTGTCAGTTTACTCTGCTGTTGAAAGCTGTTCTTATTCCCTAATTGCTTAATTTCAATGCTTTTTAATAATTGCGCGAGTACATTAATCATGAAGACATCAAATACTGCTAAAGCCGGGCTCTGGATGTTAGGGGCACTCACTTCATTTACAGCCATGGCGCTTGCGGGCAGAGAGCTGTCTAATGAGCTAGATACGTTCGAGATAATGATGTATCGCTCAGTGATTGGCGTATTCATTGTACTGGCGATTGCGTCCCTATCTGGTAGTTTAAGCTCTATTTCAAAGCAACATTTTAGTTTGCATCTAATACGCAATATCTGCCACTTCACTGGGCAAAATTTATGGTTTTATGCAATAGCGCTGATTCCGTTCTCCCAAGTTTTCGCCTTTGAGTTTAGCTCCCCTATTTGGGTCGCGCTTTTGGCACCCTTTTTTCTTGGCGAGAAACTGACAAAAACACGTATGATCACTGTCGTCATCGGTTTCTTAGGTATTTTGCTGGTGGCTCAACCCACTAACATAACCATAGGCCCAGGTGTCGCTGCCGCTGCTCTTTGTGCCGTTGCTTTTGCCGGTACTTTTATCGCCACTAAGCTCCTCTCACAAACCCAGAGCACGACCTGCATACTGTTTTGGTTAGCAACCATGCAATTGGTATTTGGCGTGCTTTGTAGTTTTCACGATGGGAATGTCACTCTTCCAAGTTTAGCGACTTTACCATTAATTATTTTAGTGGGCTGTGCTGGACTGCTCGCGCATTATTGCATTACCACCGCACTTAAACTTGCTCCGGTTATGATTATTGCGCCGATAGATTTTTTACGTTTACCGATTATCGCAATCATCGGCGCCGTTTTTTATAACGAGGCGATTGATGTGTGGATAATCATTGGTGCAATTATCATTTTCAGTGCCAATTATTTGAATATACGCTCAGAAACCAAAAGAGCTGCGATAAAAGAGGATGCTCCCACTTACAGCGTCAATGCGCCAAACTAGAATAACTAGTTAACAGGAGGAGCGTCCACAATGAATTGTAAAGCGATCAGTATTGACTTAGCAAAGAATGTTTTTCAAATTTTAGGGGTTAATGAGCGAAGCGCGCCATTTTTTGCCGAGCGCCGCGGCGGTGTTGAAGTGGGGATGGAAGATAAAAATTATTATGTGACTGAATCAGTTGGCATAGCCACAGGCATCTTAATCACGGCACTACATAATGCCGGCTTAGCCACTTTAACTCATACACCTAAGCCAATGGGTTTCCTAAACAAGATATGTAACCGACCAGTTTCAAACAAAGCCTATATTTTAATGGTCGTCGGTTACCCAGAGGAAGATGCAACGGTGCCACAACATGCGTTGATTAAAAAATCGCTCGACGATATTGTCACTTATCTTTAGCGAAAATTAACTTTCACATAAAGAGCAAGACACCCTTGTTCTTTATGTGATCATCTTTCATGCTTATGCTATTGCTCAAACAAGTGTTCTTTCATTAACTCTATTTGCGCAACTGTTAGCGCGATGCTCTTTTTCTCACTGTGACAAAAATGCACCATAGTCGAGATACCACTCACTGTTTTAATACCGTTTTGCCAACATTCTTGATAGACATCAAAGGAACTATTACCGATACGATTAATGTAGGTTTTAATCTCTACACTGGTCCCGTAATGCGTTTCTGCATGAAAATTTATGTTGAAACTGGCGAGGATCAATTTCCAGTTTTTGACATCCATATCCGGGGAAAACAATCTAAATAGGGGATCCCGAGAGGCTTCAAACCACATGGGTAAAACAGTGTTATTAATATGCCCTAAGGCATCTGTTTCTAAAAAGCGCGGTTCGAGAGTATTCACAAACATATTATTTCTCCACAAAAAAGTAGTATTATTTTTAGCTGACATTACCTAAGACATAGCTCAAAAAGATATCAGTGAGCCAATATATTACTCCATTAAATCCTTGATGATTTAGGGAAGTAGCGAATAAATCCCCAGATGCTCCCTGTGCTTTTTTAGCTAGGTAAGTCTAAGCGGTTAAATCCGAGGCAGAATGCGAAATGAATGGCTAGTCCTTTATGAGTGTTCTAATAAAGGAAAGGCAGATGAAACAAGATTTCATCTCTGTTAACCGCTTAGCTTTCCTTGAAACATAAGCACCCTTCGGGGCGTACAGGATAGTTCGTGCTCTTTGTTAATGGTTTTCGCCGGGCACAGACTTTTAGCGCCATGCAAAATCTAAGTACCAACATCCTTGTTGGCAACCAGCCCGCCTGTAACCATTGCCTTAATCACAAACAATCCTGTGCGCCAGGGGCGTCTGGGACTTGTTCGCTGCTTCCTTAGACTCCGTCTCATTCATTTCTATTAATTTTGTTAAAAACTTCAGCGGCTATACTGTATGAGAGCAACCGAGCGTCATGATTATAAATTGGGCTATTTATCATGATTTCATTAGGTTGATAAGTTTCAATCAACTCACCCAGCGCTTGATAGACTTTTTCTGCTGCTCCAGTTGCAGCGCAACGCAGTGCCCGATTGACACTTGTCAGCGTTGTACGATCTACCACTGCGTTAATATCACTGACAGGTGCAGGTAGTTTACTGGGGGTTCCAGAGATCAAGTTGGCAAATACTTGCTGATGAGAGGAGCGAATATACTGCGCCTGCTCATCCGTATCTGCCGCAAAGACATTCACTGCAAACATAAAATATGGCTGCTGTAATTGCGCAGAGGGTTGGAAGTTTTCACGATATATTTGCGCTGCTTGACCCAGTGAATCCGGCGCAAAGTGAGAGGCAAAGGCAAAAGGTAACCCCATATGTGCCGCCAGTTGAGCGCCGTATAAACTAGAACCTAAAATCCACAGAGGCACTTGCGTGCCCTCTCCTGGTATTGCCCGTATCGCTTTTGAAGTAGGCTCTCCAGTTTGTAAGTACTGTTGTAACTCAAGTACATCCTCAGGAAATTGATCACTGTTAGTCAAACTGCGTCGCAGTGCTCTGGAGGTGGCTCCATCAGTCCCTGGCGCTCGCCCTAAGCCTAAATCTATCCTATTGGGGTACAAGGTTTCCAATGTTCCAAAATGTTCAGCAACCACTAATGGAGAGTGATTAGGCAACATGATACCACCCGCCCCTACGCGGATATTATTTGTCCCGCCCGCAATGTGCCCAATCACCACCGAAGTGGCTGCACTGGCTATCCCCGCCATATTATGATGCTCTGCGACCCAATAGCGCGTGTAACCTATTTTTTCAGCGTGCTGAGCCAGAGATAGGGAGTTTTGTAACGCAACGCCAGCAGTTGAACCTGCAGCAATAGGTGCAAGGTCTAGAATAGAGTGAGCTATTTTCATTTAATGATTACCTTTTACAGATAAGAACAAGGTGCATGCTACTACTTAATTGGGTCAATTTTAGGTATTTCTATGGCTCTTCAAATATTAACGACACAAAACAATTTCTTAAGAAAACTTTGAGATAACGCCATTAGCAGCCGCGAGTGATGACAACAGTATTTATATTTTTGATTTTTGCCACTCAAATTGCCGCACTGAAATCAGCAGTGGAGAAACCGTATTAAATGCAGTTCTACGTTTAGGAATAGACTTAGATACAAGCTGCTCGTCGAGAATATGAGACAGCTGCACTGGCTATATCATAGCTCCTCATGCTCAAGCGATTGATGAAGAAGATATCAGCAGTGGAGAATTTCTACCTTGTTGCAACTATCCACTGAGTGATTTGAAAGTAGACCTGTGAATAAAAGGATTTCTTATTAACGCCAGATCGATAAGATAACCAGCCAATCTAGGTCACAGTCGAATATGTAAAAACAATCCACATGTTATAATGTTAGACCCACTAAGAGGTAGTTCAAAGCGCCTATTATTACTTTGATCTTCCTTACTCGACGAGGAGGTGAGTTATGGTCAGCGTCATTATTGAACGTCACATTGCCGATGGTTTTGCCAGCTACTACGACAAAGTGTCCCATCAAGTACTGTCAGAAGCGACCGTACAAGATGGCTTTATCGCTGGGGATTCTCTGCACAATAGCTACGATGAAAATCATAGAGTCGTTATTGCCAAATACACCAGTATTCATGAATGGCAGCAATGGCATACCAGTAGTGAGCGCCGTCAACTCATGGAAAATTTACTACCTATGTTACAAAATGATGAAAAAATCACTGTGCTGGAACACTAGCTAACGTGAGATCAATTTCTTATACACAGCTTTAGTGGTGATCGAGGTCAACCTAGGCAGTTTTTCTAACTGCAAACGCGCCTCTTCCATTTCTTCCATGGACTGAGCGTGTGCATAAATAATCATATCAATATCACCAATTGCGCTGTGGCATTCACGCACTTGTGAAATAACAGCTATTTGCGCTACTAGATCCTCACAGCTACCGTGACTAAAATTTAAATGAAAGTAAGCTGAGACACGGTGATCGCTCTGCTGTAATTGTGCGTAATAACCTTGGATCACTCCCTGCTTTTCTAACTTCTTAATGCGATTGGCAACGGCAGTACGCGAAAGGCCTATTTGACGCGCTATTTCTGCGTTTGATAGTCGTGCGTTACCGACTAAATAATCCAAAATATGTCGATCAAATTTGTTCATCATAAGTATCGCCGCTGCTGAAAATGGACACTGAGAATAACAGGTTACAAAGGCTGCACCAATGTAATAAAGATCCACGAGGCAAGCCCACTCGCTTTGTGAAGCGAAGTATTTCTAGTTTCACTGGTGTTAACAAACCTGCGCTCCAAGGGCCGAGGAATTAAACCCATGATGATTTAGGCCCCGCCTAATTCATCTCTATTAAATAGCGTGATAAGTTGCGATACGCAACCTAAAACACACGTTTTAGATCTGCCTTTTAGTGGTTTTTAACGTTATATTTCACTTATCAAAACTGCTCACACACAACAGGCCCTCCTCTATGAAAATTACTTATATTCAAGCCCCTGAAGGAATGACTCATGATAGCTTACTCTGGCAGGATCTTAAGCGGCAAATTCTTGCTCAAAAAAGTGATTTGCTAGTCACTAATGAAATGCCGTTTGGGCAGTGGTTACCGGCGTCAGAGAGCTATAAGGATCATAAAGCACAACAATGGGTGATCGAAAACGAGCTGGGACTAAAAGAGCTACAGCAACTAAAGATTAATCACATACTCTCCTCTAGACCGATAAAAGTACTTGATAAGCTCGCCAATGAAGCCTTTGTTTTGACCAACGGTGACTATCATTTTGCTCATCAAAAACACTACTTTCCCGCTGAGAGTGGCTTCTATGAAACCCAGTGGTTTAGCACAGACAAGCCCGGTTTTAAGGTGGTTAAAACTGAGCAAATCACAGTGGGATTTATGCTGTGTACTGAATTGATGTTCAATGAGTGGGCGAGAGCATATGGTCGTCAGGGCGCGCATCTTATTGTAGTGCCCCGGGCCACAGGAGAAAACTATGACAACTGGAAAACCGCCGCAGCTATGGCCGCTATTGTCTCTGGTTGTTATGTAGTGAGTTCTAACCGCGTAGGCAGGTACGACTCGCAGTTAACCTTTGGAGGTAAAGGTTTTGCCTTTGCCCCTAATGGTTCATTAATTTCAGAAACAACCGCCGATAATCCAGTGGTTTCTTTTGAATTAGATTTTACGCAAGTCAGCTCTGCACAAGCGCAATACCCTTGTTACGTAAAAGAACTGATGTAAAAGAGCGCTGCTTTTAGTCCACATTTTAAAATAAGCAGTGAGCCTTGCTCTATCAAAGCCTCACTGCTTACCAGTACTCTTACTGATCAGCCGCCAACATTCTGGCCCTTTCACGTTTTAGTTTAAATATTCTGTATCCGCCCCAACACATTAATACAGCACCCACAATAAACATCGAGTCGACGATTTTGGGGGTATTTAAAAAACGGATAAACGCCTCTCCATTTGCATAAAACCTTGCATAGATAGCTAACCCAAACATCACTGTACCCGGAATATCTAGCAGTCTTGCGGTGAGAATTCTTTTATCGATTTGTGCTATTTTTTGATCTACTGTCATTTGAAAAGTGCCCAAGCTGTCTACGTGATTATTCCTATGCAGATAATACTCGAAATTTAACAACAAGCGAAGAATACCAGCAGATTAATAAAATGAGTCCTCTGCACAACGTAGCGAATGCAGATAGTACAAGGTAAAAACAGGCGAAAAAACGGAGTCTATCAGTGTAACTAAACACCCATGCCTTTATAGCTATGCCGCTTCAGATAACAACCAAAGTTAAACTGGCTGTTACCCAATAAGCGCTTAACTCTTACCGATCCAGTAACCGGCTGAGGCGAAGTTGCGCAATAAAGCTGCTGCGATAGCCGTACTTATCTTCCCCTTTAGCACTCGCTGCCAAGTTGATTAAGCTCTGCCAAGAGTAACTACTTAAGTCATCATTATTACGCAGCTTTTGTGCGTAAGCCGCTGCCGCTGCCGCCAATCTGAAGCTGTCGCTACTATTAGACATAGACTGTAATGCCGCTTGTTCAACCGCTAAGCTATATTCTTTAGAGGCAGCATCGTGCGCCAGTTTATAACGGGTTTTAATAAAACCAATTTCAGCATCCAAGTTAAGCGCTCTTGATTGCTGCTTTTGATAACGCAACGGCACTGACTGCGCTTGACCATTGTAAGAAATCTCGTAAATTGCCGTGACGCTTTGACCCGCGCCTATATCACCGGCGTCTTTCTTATCATCTTTAAAATCACGATCTGCCAATACGCGGTTTTCATAGCCGAGCAAGCGATAGCTAGCCACCACTTCAGGGTTAAATTCCACTTGAATTTTAGCGTCATAAGCGACATTTTGAAACGTCGCATTCGCCTGATTAATCAGTACTTTTTGCGCTTCTTGCAAGCTATCGATATAAGCCGCATTACCATTGCCGGCATTAGAGAGCTCTTCCATTAAATAGTCATTGTAATTGCCTTGACCAAAACCCAACACACTTAAATCAATCGCTGTTTTGCGCTTTTTTTCAATGTAGCTTTTCATTTGCGATGGGTCGCTCATACCCACATTAAAATCACCATCAGTGGCCAGCAGAATACGGTTAACTCCCCCTTTAATAAAATTAGCTTGTGCAATTTTATAAGCCATTTCTAAGCCATTGCCGCCATTGGTTGAGCCTCCAGCACGCAAACCATTAATCACTCTATCAATATCACTGTGTAAATGACCCTCTGTTGATTGCAGCACGACATTGGCATTGCCGGCATAGGCGACAATTGCAATACAGTCATTACGCTTTAATGTTTTGGTTAATAAATGCAACGATTGCTTTAACAAAGGCAACTTATCTTTACTCGTCATAGACCCTGATACATCCACTAAAAAGACTAAATTTTTGCCTTTGTCACTCTGAATATCTTTAGCCTGCAAAGAGACTTTGAGCAGTTGCGCATTTTCATTCCAAGGACTTGGCGCCAACTCATACGCCATTTTTAACGGCTGATCTTTACTGCGAGGTTGCGCATAGTGATAGTCAAAGTAATTAACTATTTCCTCAGTGCGCACTGCATCAACGGGGGGCAATGTACCGTTATTGATAAAGCGGCGCACATTGGCAAAGCTGGCGGTATCGACATCAGTACTGAAGGTACTTAAAGGGCGAATCATCGGATCTATTGCCGAATTGACCGTTATTTTTTTATAGCTCTCTTGTTGAGCATCGCTAATGTCTGCTCCATGTTGCAAAGTATCATAAGCAATATTGGGCATTAATACTGATTCATTGAGAAGCATTGGCGCTGCAATATTAGGCGTAGGACTTGCCTGCTTAGACATTGCCATTGTTCTTTGCGATGATCTTTTAGATTCTGCATTTTTTTGCAGATAATAATCATTAGATTCTAATTGTGAGCAACCGGCTAACACGAA
>Ga0209291_1001678_pt1 | contig 19285 bp, 15 predicted proteins | sample GOMGulsemesocosm_FD_184633 | JGI IMG/M metagenome (GOLD analysis project Ga0209291, IMG submission 184633) | Methane-oxidizing microbial communities from mesocosms in the Gulf of Mexico - GOM9B Gulf of Mexico (SPAdes) (version 2) | ecosystem: Environmental > Aquatic > Marine > Cold seeps...
AAACTTGGGTGGTTTTATGCGAAAGCTGGTGTGGCGATTCAGCTCATACATTACCAGTATTAAACAAGATTACTGAAAATAGTAATCAAATTGATTTAAAAATTGTGTTACGAGATGAAAATATAGATCTCATGAATACATTCCTAACTAACAGCTCTCAAGCCATACCTAAATTAATAATGGTTGACGAAAGTTATTGTTTAATAAACGTTTGGGGACCACGTTCTAAAGCTGCTACTCAATTAACAATAGATTATAAAAAAGAATTTGGAAGTATCGATTCCGAATTTAAAAAGGATTTACAAGTTTGGTATAATAAAGATAAGGGGATTTCTATTGTATCTGATTTAGTAAAGCTTATTAAAAAGTCATCTGTACATGCACATTAATAAATTAAGTTAACATTTGTTATTTTTTCATATAACATGATAATAATCAGCCTTTAAAACTGAAAAACAACTGATATTTGCTACTAAAGCTTTGATAACATTAAGAACACTAATACTTTATCAATCTTTTAAAAACATTTATAATTGATGATACTAATTATGTATCACTATCTAAAACTACAAAGCAAATGAAAAAACATTCGTTTCACATCCCAGTAATGGGTATTGGCTTTACTATTGACACTCCTTTAAAGGTTTCACAATACGGAATGGATTCTGTAATATCTTTAGTTGATGATATACTACTTGAAAAACTACGAAAAATGTACTGTGGTAAATATGAAATGCCATATCAAGAAATATCGGATAAAATTGAAGATTTTAGAGCGAAAAGAATTACCTCTTATCTTAATATGCTAAATAATTTAGCTGAGAAAAAATTCAATGAACTTAAAAATTCTTCTATAGAAACTAGTACAGGAATAAAGCAATACTTTAATATGCTTCCTGATACTTCTAATCTTAAAAAAGAATTCAAACGTTTAACAGCGGATTATTTTAATGTAGAAGAAATTAAGTCATGGGTTAAAGATAATTTATCAATGGGTAGCATTGATGTTAATATCATGACCAAACTTGATAAGGAGAATTATGCAAATAAAGAACAGCTACCTGTTGAATTTAATGATGCACATGCTGCTTTAAGAGGGTATGCTAATAGTGATTTATCTTCTTCTATAGTACTATCAGCAGGGATGAACCCTCGCTTATATGCCTATATGGAGCAATTTAACGATTTCTTTCCTGATGAAAATGGAGCTATTAAAAAGAAAATTATTTTAAAAGTTAGTGATTATAGGTCTGCATTAATTCAAGGAAAATTTTTAGCTAAAAAAGGCTTGTGGGTTTCTGAATACAGAATAGAATCTGGTTTAAATTGTGGTGGACATGCATTTGCTACTGATGGTTATTTATTAGGCCCTGTATTATCCGAATTTAAAGAAAAGCGTGAAGAATTAAGAGCTACTATTCAGGAGTTATTATTGCAAACATTTGCTACAAAAAATCGAACAGTTCCAAAAGAGAACCTTACAATTCAAGTTACTGCTCAAGGTGGTGTAGGTACTGCTGAAGAACATCAATTTTTACTTGACCATTACAGTGTTGATTCTGTAGGTTGGGGATCACCATTTTTATTAGTACCTGAAGCAACTACAGTTGATAAGGATACTATGAATAAATTAAAAGAGGCTAAGGAGAAAGATATTTACTTAAGTGACATTTCTCCTTTAGGAGTCCCCTTTAACAACTTAAGAGGGAATACTAAAGATCTTGAAAAAGAGAAAAATCTTGAAAAAGGTAGACCCGGAAGTTCTTGTCCTAGAAAACTTGTGTTATTAAACAAAGAGTTTAAAGACACTGGATTATGCGTTGCTTCACGTGAATATCAATATTTAAAACTTAAAGAACTAGATAGTAAACAATTACCTTCAATAGAGCATGACAAGGAGTTTAATAAAATAACCGTAAAGTCATGTACTTGTGTTGGTTTAGGTACTTCTGCACTAATTAATCACGGTATTGAAACAAAATCGGAAGGCGATGGAGTTTCTGTATGTCCAGGGCCAAATATGGCTTACTTTTCAAAAGAAATCAGTTTAAATGAAATGACTGATCATATTTACGGTGAGTCTAACGTGATTAGTAGAACCGATAGACCTAATATGTTTACTAAAGAGTTGACTATTTATATTGACTATTTAAAGAATCAGATTGAAGAATCAAAGGATGCTATGACAACCAAACAAAAGAAATATCTTCAAAAATTCACAAAAAATTTAAAGGAAGGAATTAGTTATTATCAGGATTTATTTAGCAATTTGAACTCTTCTTTTCAAGAAACAAAAGCTACAGTATTGAATGAATTAAATTCTAACAATAAAGACTTAACATTATTAGCTATAGAGATAGATAATTTATAAATAAAAAATTTTAACTACAAAAAAAAAGCTTCTATTAAAAATAGAAGCTTTTTTTGTTTAATTCTATTAAGTAAAATTCAACTTGTCGTATGTATAATTATTTACTAGAGGTTTCAATTATTTTTGACACAGTCTCCTTATTATCAACCCCTAACCCTTCTTGCTGATGGATTAATTCGCCATTTTTATCGAAGACACTAATTATATTTGAATGAGAAAAATCCATTGGAGATATCTCTTTATATTTAACAGCCAGCACATTTGCAAATTCACGAACACTACTTACTGTTCCTTGTAAAAAAGTCCATTGTTCACCATCCATATAATTCTCAATGGCAAATTCTTTTAATCGTTTTGGAGTATCTGTTTCTGGATCAATACTTACTAACACAAACTGCACTTCGTCTAGGTTCTTTTTAGGCACTTGTTTTTCAATATTTCTCATATCAGCAACTAATCTAGGACAAGCAGCTTTACAAGTAGTATAAATCATAACCATTACCAAAGTTTTACCCTTTAGTTCTTTTAACTTAATAGTTGTACCTTCTTCTGTATTCCATTTTGATGTTAAGTTAAATATAGATGAATCAGTAATCTCAGTGCTTAATACATTTTCAGTATTAGTAATTGACTTTAAATCCATTTTACAAACAGAACAACTTCCTGAAATATCGAAGGTTTTTTCACCTTCACACTTCATTGGGCATTGATATACACCAATTTCATCTTTATTGGATTCATTATTTCTGCATGAAGTAAAAGACAACATTGATACAAACAGCAATACTATTATTTTCATAATTTTCATAAACACTCGATTTTGTAATTATACTTTATTTTACACATCTAAACCCTAAATTCTGCATCGTATATTTTGCTTTCAGACTCCCTCTAACCGCATACCGCATAAAAGCGGCATAATTCATTAAATCAGTCGCTCCAATTGCTGCACTTCCACAAAATAAATTACTATCATTGTCTACGTCTTTACGGGATTCTCCGGAAACTAATACCGAATTAAAATCGGAAGTCCACTCCCATACCAGCCCGTGTAAATCGTAAACATTCCAATAATTTTTAAATGTTGAACCTATATTATTATTAAATGTTTTTGGTTTTTCGTACCAGGATAAAATATATTCATTGTAGGTTTTTATTTGTCTTGCATCAGGTAACGTTTCATTTGCCATTGCAACATATTCCCACTCATCTACTGTAGGTAAACGTTTTCCTTTACATTCGCAATAAGCATTCGCAGCAAACCATGATACATTAGTTACTGGTGCATTTGATGATTGAGATTTTCCTAAAGTGGTATCTGTAGTCCATTTGATGAGGTAACTTTTGTCTGCAAACAAACTTATAACTCTTGACCTTCTCCATTTTGGATTTTCTTTTACAAATTTTAAATACTCTTGATTTGTTACTGGATATACGTCCATTTTAAAATCAGCTATAGTCACAAGTAAAGAGTCTCTTCCATAGAGCGGAATATAAGCTTCTCCTTTTATAGGAGCCATTTCTGATTGACTATACCCCTTTGTTCCCCAGAATAGTATAACGCAAACAATTAATTTTAAAATAGTATTCATTATTTAAGAGCTTTAGTGACCGTTACAGCTACTTTTACAGTACTTACCATAACATTAGACTTGTTGTTTCTCTAGATTTTATTAAAAAAAACTGAGTTCTAATCAGTTAAAGGTAATAGATTTTATTAAAAACACATATGACATATATCATAAGGATTCAAAGCGTTACGAGGGTAATTATTCTTATTATGATATATTCAATATTTGATTTTTAGCTTAATTTTTTAATACTATTTTATGTCAGTAATAAATATTCGCATGGAGGTGATACAAACACTAGAGAAAAACATTGATGTGTTTGTAGTTAAATTCTTAATTCCTGTAAAGGAAATTTGACAGCCAACAGATTTTTTACCAAATTCTCAAAAGGATACTTTTATTGATGAAGTAAAGGAAATTCAAGAAATATCAAAAGACTTAAATGATGATTTTTGGGAAGTAATAGTTAGTGATATGATTACTAAAAAAGCCTTATCTACTTATGAATCATGGCTGTTAGATTTAGATGGTGTACAACACGATCAGGATAATGGATGAAAATACTGTTAGTAATGAACATATAATCATTACATGTCAAATCAACATATTATAATACTAATTAACAAACTCTGGTAACTCATATTTAGGTGAATTGTTTTTAAATTCAAACAATTTTGAATAATCCATCACGTTGTGTACATTATCAAGTTTACAAAGAAAACCTACAGTAGCATTAAGTCCGTTAAATAAAAGCTCTTTACTTATGGGCTTATCTGGTTTTTTTGAATTGAATGTTAATGGCACACCAAAACCGCATCCTTTTAAAAATACAATTTCTATTTTAAGTAATTCTTTAGGAGAATACCCATGAATTTTACGTCCAAAATTCTCATTTAGCATTCCAATATGACTCAAATTTAAAGAGCCATGCTCATCTGTAAGGTAATTCCAAGTATCAGTATTATCACAAATATTACCAACAGCACAGGCTTTACAGCATTCAGGATTTAAGGTTCCATTATGAAATGCTATATATAGTTTTGTTATTGCCTGTTCCAGTCTTTTTGATGTTTTCATGACTTTATAATTATGTACTATTAAGTTAATACTAATTTGTCACAATTCATAATAAATCAACAAAAACACAATGCCACACAACACTATAACACAACGTTTTAGGGTGTATTATCTAAAGTTCTTATTAAGCAAAATATTAAATAGGAATAAAAAAGCAATATATTTATTTAAACGATAAATAAATATATTGCTTTTTTAATCACTTTAAATTTAATCAAAAAGTTTACTTTAATTTTTAGCAAGTTTACGTAATGCTACCCATTGCTTCAGTTTTTCTTTTGCTTCACAAGCAGGGTATCCTAAAACGGTTGTACCTGCAGGAACATCCTTCATAACACCAGAACCTGCTCCAACTATAGCACCTGAATGAATGGTTGTATGATCTTTTATTGAAGCACTTCCACCTATAATTACCCCATCACCTAGTGTTACAGATCCAGCCAAACCACTACTTCCTGCCATAATACATGATCTTCCAAGCACACAATTATGAGCTATTTGTACTAGGTTGTCGATTTTACAACCATCACCTATAATAGTAGAACTAAATTTAGCACGATCTACACATGAATTTGCCCCTATTTCAACAGCGTTTCCAATAACAACATTTCCTATATGTGGAATTTTAACTAAACCTCTTCCGTCATCACTTGGTCTGTAACCAAATCCATCAGCTCCAATACTTACATTATTGTGAAAAATACAATAGCTACCAATTTCAGTACGTTCACGAATTACTGTACCCGACCAAAAAACATTTTTTTCTCCGATAATTGTATCATCAAATACGGTAACATTTGGATATAAAATAGTACCATCACCAATAACGACATTTTTACCTACATAACAACCTGCACCAATTTTACATCCTTTACCTAGTTTAACTGATTCGTGAATTACAGCCGTTGGGTGTATTTCTGTATCAAATTGTGGAGGTTTAGGGCTAAAGCTTTCTAAAAGTTCCGCCATAACTAAATCAGCATTTTTTACTTTTATAAATGCTTTCCCCTCACCAGGTTCAATATTAATTGTATCATTTACAACAGCTATACAAGCATTTGAAGTATCCCAAAAACGGGCATACTTTTGACTTCCTATAAATGTAATTTGATGCTTTTCTGCTTTTCTAATTTCTTCAATTCCCGTAATTTCTTGGGTAGTATTTCCTACAATCTCTCCTTTTAAAATAGTGTTGATTGCTTCAATAGTAAATGATGTCATGATATAATAATGCTAATGTGATTAAAAAGTTTCTAATATAGACTATTTTTTGATGTGTTTTAAAGGAATATATAAAATAATAACTCTTCTGAATCATAGCTTAAATAACGCCTTAGTCATTTTATTTAACTCAGTCAGTTCAAGAAAGTAGTTTTGGGTAAATAAGTAGAAATTTTGGGCTCGCTTCACACAAAAAAAAGTAATCAAATAATATAATCACACACTAAAGAAGAATCATGAGTGCAAAAATAAAACAAACACAATAACAACAATTAATTAGCCGATAGGCATATCTCAAAAAGATACTCATAAATACCAATAAGAATTATATGAATAATTCTATACTGTGCATAATAGTTTTATTTATTATGATGTTCCCAGTAAACTTCTTCATAAATTTTGTTACTTAATTTAAAAACCAGTAACTTTATAATGAAAACTCACTCCATTTATATGCTATGGCAACTTTTTTTATTTTATAAATCCATAATATAATGCATACAAACGCTAAAATAGCACATGTAAAAGTTATAGGAGAAAATGATTCTATTATTGTACCTGTTGGTTCCAAAGACAAACCAGTAATATCAGATAGCATTATAAAAAAGTGGCAAAACATTACTGATCTTATTACACAAATTTTTAATGTTCCAGCTAGTTTAATAATGAAAATTAATGAGAATAGAATTAAAGTTTTTATTTCCAGTTCAAATGAAGGAAATCCTTATAAAAAAGGTGATACAGAAAGTTTAGAACATGGGCTTTATTGTGAAACCGTTATTGGAAACCGTTTACCTTTAATTGTTCCTAATGCTTCAAAAGATCCTGAATGGGAAAACAATCCAGATATGAAAATTAATATGGTTTCCTATTGCGGATTACCAATATCTTGGGTAGATGGAGAAATATTTGGCACCCTTTGCGTCTTAGATAAAAAGGAAAATAATTACTCTGAATTATATTTTAACTTAATGACGCTCTTTAAGGAAAATATAGAGTTAGACTTAAAAATATTACAAGAAAAAGAAGGTTTTAAACGTCTTAACTATGAGAAAGAATTATTGCTCAGAGAAATACATCATAGGGTAAAAAATAATTTTAATACCCTTTTAAGTCTTTTACGTTTACAAAAAAAAGACATGTCAAATGAAAACATTCTAGATGACCTAAAAACAAGAATAAAAACTATTTCATTAATTCATGAAAAACTATCATTGTCTTCGGATATTTCAAATATTAATTTAAATAAATATATCAATGAACTAGTTACCACTATACTAGATTTATGCACTATCACTAATATAAAATTCAATTTGAAAATACCTGAAATAAAAATCAATAACAGAGAGATGTTACCTCTAGGTTTATTGATAAATGAATTGACAACAAACTCTTTAAAACATTCTTTTAAAAACATTATAAAACCAGAAATAGACATTAAAATTACACCTATTAATAATGGTTATTTTAACCTAGAGTATTTTGATAATGGTATTGGACTTCCTGATGAATTTAACATCAAAGAAAAAGGCTCTCTAGGAATGCGACTCATACAGCTATTAACAAAACAATTAGGTGGCGAAATAATAATTACCACAGGAAAAGAGACTTCTTTTAAATTTAAGTTGAAGATTAAATAATTTTATTTTCTTAGTACTGTATAATAAATTAACTTCAAAATATAGGTTGCCCAATTAAACTGAAATAGCTAGCCATTTAGTTTACGCCCTACCTCTTACCATTTCAATTCAATATGATTTTAAGACAATATTTGGCAACTAGTTTTATATTAATTACCCCAAACTCACCTCTAGAATAATTTTTAAAATTGATTAAAGTTTACTTAAAATTAGAATCCCACTTATCTGTTAAAGATGCGATCAAATTAGAATTATTGGATTTCTTTGCAAGTTTTAAACCTTTTATAATTATTGGTTTTGCTTCTTTAAATCTTTTAGCTTGAATCAATAGTTCTGCATAACTATCATAAGCATCTGCTGATTTAGGGAAATTCTCCATATTAATTTTCATAATCTCAATAGCATTATCTAGCTGTCCATTTAACATCATAATATAACCATATACCCAAAAGGAGAATTCATCTTTAATCAATTGCTTACTATTTTGCATGGTTTTTCTATAGTCTACAAGTGTAGTGTCAAAACCTACTCGTTTTATTTCTGTAGTAAACCACCAAGATTCTGGAATTTGTTCTGGCGTATATTCTGAAAGGTTTAAAGCATAATCATTCAGTTCAAAAGGTGTTAACTTCCTACTATCGGTGGACATGATGATAACTATTAAATCTTTATTAAAATCACTAACTTTTAACGAATGTTGATTTTCGTTACTACCATCATGCATAACCTGAGTAATTTCTCCTGAATCATCTTTTGTAAATCCACCAAAGTCAAAATAAGTACGCTCATAATCACCACTTAAATGATGGGGAGCTAGTCCTTTTTTCATGGATGCTTTATTAACTAGCAAGCCACTCCATAAGGCTTTTTCAAAACGATACAAATCTAAAGCAGTTGAATACATGGTAACGCCTAAAATAGCCGAAGGCATATCTCCATAAACAAAGGATGCAGGATCATGATCAATATGAATTTTATTAAATGTTTGTAGCATTCCTGAAGGAATAAGAATATTTTTTTTGAAAAAAGTAGCGAAATGTTCACCAGTAACTTTTTCGATAACCAAAGCACGTAACATTACATCTAAATTACTATAAGAATAGCCTTCTCCTGGTTTAAACGGTAGTTTTTCAACAGCCATTAATTGAGACATTACGGAATTTGTAGTTAGGTTTGGTTCCCATTCAATTACGGGTAATCCGCTGGTGTGTGCTAAAATGTGTTCAATAGTAATTTGACCTGACCATGATGGTAATTTTTTTATATATGTTGAAAGTTTATCGTTATAATCCAATTTACCCTGTTCTTGAAGCATCATTATAGCCACTGTGGTAAACTCTTTTCCAATAGAACCTGGACTAATTTGATGAGCTGATGTTAATTTAACTTTCTGCTCAACATCCGCATATCCAATAGAATTTTGATAAAGTATTCCATTTGAATTTGCAATTAAAAGTGTCCCATTAAACCCGACATGTTCATTGGCTTGTTTTAAAATTTGATTTATTTTTTTCTTGTGTATTGTACTTTCATTGACCTTTTGTGAGTTAAAGTTAACTGCGTTCACATTCTGTGACAGGCTAATATTGAAATTTATCAGAACGATTAGTATACCTAGTATATGTTTCATATTTTTCATTGATTTTGTTAATGCCTTTTTTATATAGACGAAAGAAAAATAAAAATGTAACGCTTGGTTTTAAAAGAATATTGAAGTAATCAACTCTCAATTCAATGTTATGTATAGTTAAACTAAAATCTATTTTTAATTAGAACTTCATTTACGGGCAACTGCCCTCCTCTTGGAAATTCCTTTTCAATTCCTTTACCTAAAACCACAAAATTTGAAATGATAAAATCTTGTGGCAAATTGATAAGCTTCCCTACTTTATCAGACTCAAAACCTATCATAATTCCAGTATCATATCCTTTTGAAATTGCAGCTAATAGCAAGGTTTGTGTAGCAAATGAAGCCGAACGAATGGCTTCATCTCTTTGTAATTGTTCTTTACCTAGGTAAAATTCCTTGGATCGTGAAACCATAAAATTTCTAATTTCATCATTTACATTTTCCCATTTTCTAGGCATATCTTTTTCCCAAGCTTTAATATCGGTACATACGATAACTAAAGCTGAAGCATCTGTAATTTGTGATTGACCAAAAGAGGTATCTCTAAGTTCTGTTCTTAGCTTTGGATCATCTATAACCAAGAATTTCCAATGTTGAATATTGTATGCCGTTGCAGAAAGCATTGCCAGTTTTATGAGTTCTTCAACTTCTTTTTCAGTTATTTTATGTGTTGGATCGAAATGACGAATAGAACGTCTTTTTTGTATAGCTTCAATAGTATTCATATTACTTATTTTTGTTTAAAGCAAAAGTACGATGTGTTTACACCCCTTACAATAAGGGGCAAATTCACCCCTACTATTTTAAGAAAACTTTATAATTTATTACCAAACTTAGCGAGTTCTATAAATACTGACGAAAGTTCTTTTCCCAAAGCAGTAATGGAGTATTCTGTATGCTTAGGAAACTCATTGTAATCTTTTTTATGGATTAACTTATCGTCAATCATTTCACCTAATTGCTTGGTTAAAGCTCTTTTTGAAGCTTCAGGAAGACCTAATTGAATATCTTTTAGTCGGATACTATCCGTTCGTAATAATTCGCTTAAAATAGCGGGTTTCCATTTACCAGATATCATGTGCAATGTTCTTTCCATTGGACAATCGATTTTTACAGGTGTTTTTCTCTGGTACGAACTCATTTATTCAATATATAAAATCAAATTTACAAAAAAGGCACAAATCGTTATGATTTGTGCCTTTACTAATAAAATCTAAGCTTAGATAATATATATTATTTTTTAATATCTTAAAGCTATTCATATTTTAAAGCATCAACTGGATCTGAAATCGCAGCTTGGTATGCTTGGAAACTAACTGTTATTAAAGCTATTAGTATGGCTAATAATGTTGCCAAAATGTATGGTACTATTGGCATATCAATTTGATATGAAAAGTTTGATAACCAGTCTTTAGCAAAAACATATGTAATTGGCCATGCAAAAAGATTCGCTAACAGTACTAGTTTTATAAAATCCGTAGTTAACATTTTCATAATTTGAGGTACAGAAGCACCTAAAACTTTACGAACTCCAATTTCTTTGGTTCTTTGTTGAGCTGTATATGAGGCTAACCCAAATAATCCCATAGATGAAATAATAATTGCGAGAATTGTTAAAACTAAAAACATTGTTCCGAAATTTTCCTGTTGACGTAACAACTTTCCGAATTTTTGATCTAAAAACGTATATCTAAAAGGATGTGATGGCTCTAATTTCGCCCATTCTTTTTCTATAAAATCTATTGTTGAAGTCATGTCTTTATTCCCTATTTTAAATGACGCAAACCAAAGTTCATTACTTATAGTTAATACCATAGGTCTTATTTCTGAGTTAAATCCTTCTATATGAAAGTCCTTTACTACGCCTATAATATTACCATAAATAGAAGCTTCAACAGAGCCTTGATTCCTTGCCATTTTTCGACCAACTGCGTTTTGTATGTTCAAATTTTTAACAGCTGTTTCATTAAGTATAAAATAAGGAATAGAATCCGATTCTTTTTCTCTATCAAATTTTCTACCATCTAACATCTTTACATCTAATGTTTTGAAAAAATCATAATCAACGTCCATGTTCCATAATGGTAATTGTTCCTTACTGCCCTCTAACATATACATGTTCTGATTAGGAGTGTCCCCTGGGAAAAATGACGCTCTAGTAGCATTTAAAACATTACTGTTTTTTAGGAAAATACTTTTATAATTTCTAAAATTCTCTGCCATTTGATCCGTTTGAATAGGAACGACAATTACCTGTTCACCATTAAAACCAATATCTTTATTATGTAAGTATGAAATTTGTTTGAAAATAATTATCATACCAATAATTAAAATAGTTGACGCTGTAAATTGTGTAACTACTAACACTTTTCTTAATAAAGCTCCACCTTTGGTTTTTGTAAAATCACCTTTTAAGACTGATATTGGTTGAAATGATGATAAAAAGAACGCTGGATAACTTCCTGCAAACAACCCATAAAACAATGTAATTATAAAAGAAAAAATTAAAGTTTCTCCGATGTATGAATTGAATAAGTATAATTCTGTTTCTAGAATATTATTAAAGCCTGGTAAAAACAATTCAACTAAAATAAATGCTAAGAAAAGTGCTATAAAGCTTTGTATAACAGACTCTGTTAAAAATTGAGTAACTAACATTTTCTTAGATGCACCACTTACCTTACGTACCCCTACTTCTTTAGCTCTTTTACCTGACCTTGCAGTAGATAAATTCATAAAATTAATACCAGCGATTATTATTACTAATAATGCTATTCCTATAAAGACATAGATATACATAATGTTTCCATTCTGTTGTATTTCCCATTCCTTTTTAGAATGTAAGTGTATGTCTTTTAAAGGCATTATTTGATATTCATAATTATTGTCACCCTTTAATAATTCAGCTACAGTAGTCTGCATAAAACGCTCAATATCAGGTTCAATTTTCTTCATAAAATTTCTACGCATCTCTTTTTTAAATGCATTAAAATCCACCCCCTCTTTTAGTTTTACATACGTATAATTATTGTTACTCATCCAAACATTTCGAATGGAATTTTGTGACATAAACATATCAAACTGAAAATGAGAATGACCTTTCGGTTCTTTAACAATTCCTCTTACTATATAGTCACTCCTATTGTCATATTTTACTACTTTACCTAATGGATTTACCTCACCAAATAATTTTCTAGCAGACTCTTCAGTTAATACAAGAGAATTTTCTCCTTTTAAAGCTGTTTTCGGATCGCCATGAACAAATTCATAATTAAATATTTTAAAAAAAGTACTATCAGCACGCACTGCCTTTTGTATATATACTTTAGTTTGTTCATAACTCACCATAATTTCCTGATTGACTGTATTAATTCTAGTCGCTGTTTCTACATCAGTAAATTCTGTTCTAAAAGCATTTGCCATAGGACTCGGTGAGACCGGTGCATCCATGGTTTGCCCCATCAAATTTGCTTTGATTCCTGTTCTATATACTCTTTCATAGCCAACCCAATGTTTTTCATAGCTAGTTTCATCTTTTATGAAAAGAAAAACTATTATGGCAACAGCTAAACCTAAAGCTAGTCCTAATATATTTATGACTGCATAAGTTCTGTTTTTATTAAGACTTCTAAAAGCTACTTTTATATAATTCTTAAACATAGTTTCTTATTTTTAAAATTATATAGCCGTTTGTACTAATTTATTTTTCTTTTCAGATACAATTTGACCATCTAATAAATTGATGATTCTATCTGAATAACTTGCATCATGTGAGGAATGCGTTACCATTATTATAGTGGTTCCTGCTTCGTGTAAATCACATATTAATTCCATTACTTCATTACCGTGTGAACTATCCAAATTACCAGTTGGTTCATCAGCTAAAATTAATGGTGGTTTAGTAATTAATGCTCTGGCAACTGCTACACGCTGTTGTTGTCCTCCTGATAATTGTTGTGGAAAATGTGAAGCTCTATGAGCAATTCCTATTTTTTCTAAAATTTCATTTACGCGTTGTTTTCTTTCAGAGGCTGGTATTTTGTTATAAAGTAAAGGAAGCTCAATGTTTTCAAATACGGTTAGCTCATCTATAAGGTTGAAGTTTTGAAATATAAATCCTATATTTTTTTTACGTACGTCAGAACGTCCTTTCTCTTTTAAATTTGCTACTTCATTCCCAAGAAATTCATAACTACCAGACTCAGGTTTATCTAACATTCCTAAAATATTTAGTAAAGTAGATTTACCGCAACCTGAAGGTCCCATTATGGAAACAAATTCTCCTTTATTAATTTCAAACGAAACTGCATTTAACGCTGTTGATTCTATTTCGTCTGTTCGGTATACTTTTGTTAATTCGTTTAATTTGATCATGATTTGATTGATTTAATTATTTATTTAATTTGATTGATTCATAGTTTTTAAAGGCATCATAAGATGAGGTAATAATAGTCTCTCCTGCTTCTAATCCTTCTAGTACTTGATAATAGCTTGGGTTTTGACTTCCTAGTTTTATATGCCGTTTATAAGCTTCTCCCTTATTATTTAAAACATACACAAATTGCCCTCCTGAGGATTGAAAATAACTTCCTCGTGGTATTAATATTGATTTTTGTGCTTTTGAAAGTTCTAAACGAACTTGTAATGATTGACCGTTTGTAATAGATTTTGGAGGGTCATTAACAAATACTAATTCTATTTCAAAACGTCTGTTTACAACTTCTGATAGCACTTTTTTTATTTTCAGATCAATTTGTTCACCATCAAAAGAAAAACGCGCTAATTGTCCTGGTTTTACCATACTTAAGTAATACTCGTCTACTTGACCTCTAATTTTAAAACCAGATTGTACATCAATTTTAGCTACCGTTTGATTATTTAAATACGATTCACCAATAACTGGGTCAAAAGAAGATAGCATACCCGAAACAGGTGCACGAACTAACATTTTGTCCAAACTTTCATGGATAAATTCTAAATTACGATGCATTAATGAAATTGAGGTATTAATTTGTTGGAGTTGTGTTTGGTTATTCTGTTTACTTTTACTCACATTTTTATCCATAAAATCACGCTTAGTTTGCTGATATTTGTAGGACTCTTTGGTATTGGTATAATTATTTCTTGCAATAATGTCTTTTGCATATAATACAGAATCTATTTTATAAGCTCGTTCAATATCTGCTAAACTATTCTCACTATCAATTAAAGATTCGGAAAGATCTCTTTGATCTTTCTCTAAAGATAATTTAAAACTTCTTAAATTATTTATTTGCTCAATAATGGCAGTTTCTTGATTCATATAGTTCAACGTAGCCGATGGATTATTTAGTTTTACAAGAGCTGTCCCTTTTTCTACTAAAACACCATCTTCAATAAATATTTCTGCTACAGTACCCCCTTCAGTAGTATTTACCAATACTAGATTTATAGGTTGTACCTCACCATCAATTAATATAACATCTTGAAAATCTCCTTCTGTAACTTTCTTAACAGTTATCCTAGAAGCGTCTGCTTTATAGGTCTTTTTATTGATAGCTCCTATCCCAAAAGCAGAAAGTACTACAAAAGCTAGTCCGCCAAACACATAAAGTGTCTTAGTCCTACTCCATTTCTTTTTCTCTATCCGTTTATCCATTCCTATCTGTTTCATTCTGAAATTTATTTTTTCAATTATATCTATACTTTAAAACAAATAACATATTATTGTATCAAGTATAAAACATGCTGTTTTTATTACTATTGAAATCATGACTTTAGGTTTTAAATGTTATTTAATTCTCTGTTAAATTCTAACAGATTAATTCTTTTACTAGTGGTAAAAAGCATTCTTTTATGATGCTTGATTTCCATTACTGTTTGATTAATTGTTATTGTTTTCATACTGTTCGTTTTAATTGATTTTGATGATGCTATTTTTATTCGATTACCTAAAAGCAATGCGTGTGCCAAAAAACAGATGTAACGTAAATAGCTATAAATAAAAGAGTTAGTGATATTCTTAGAATTTAATAGTGTCCGTTTTCGAACATTCTATTGTTCGTTATTGAACATTTTGTATCTTGTTAAAAATTAAAATAACCTTTATATAATGATAAAAACTGATGCTTCAATTTTAATTATTGATGATGATGAAGATATTTTGTTATCGGCAAAATTGGTATTAAAAAAACATTACAATACTATAATAACCAGGAACAACCCTAAAGAAATAAACCAAATAATATCTAAAGAGCAAATAGATGTTATCGTATTAGATATGAATTATCGCATTGGTTTTAATGATGGTAAAGAAGGCCTATACTGGTTAAAACATATTTTGAGTATAAATCCTAAAATGGTTGTCATTTTGATGACTGCTTATGGAGAGGTTGAATTAGCGGTAAATGCCATAAAATTAGGTGCTTTCGACTTTATTTTAAAACCATGGACCAACGAGAAATTATTGGCTACTATTCATGCAGGATTAACATTAAGTAGGTCAAATCATAAAGTTTCTATTTTAAAACATACAAATGATACCCTACTAAAAAGTAATGAACAAAAATTTGGGCCAATTATAGGGAAATCAAAAAAAATGCAAACTGTTATGAATACCATTAAAAAGGTAAGTACTACAGATGCTAATATCATTATTTTAGGCGAAAACGGTACAGGTAAACAGCATTTGGCTAGAGAAATTCATAAAAATTCATTGCAAAAAGATGGGCCGTTTATCCATGTAGATTTAGGGTCATTATCTGAAAGTCTCTTTGAAAGTGAACTATTCGGTCATAAGAAAGGTGCCTTTACAGATGCTCATGAAGATAAACCAGGGCGTTTTGAAATGGCGCAGGATGGAACACTCTTTTTAGATGAAATAGGCAACCTACCCTTAAACTTACAGTCAAAATTATTAACGGTACTTCAAGATAGAAAAGTATCTCGTTTAGGTGAAGGAATTGAAAGAACATTTAATGCAAGATTATTGTTTGCTACAAACGCTCCAATTCATAACTGGGTAGCCGAAGGAAGATTCAGGCAGGATTTATTGTTTAGAATTAACACTGTAGAAATAACCATACCTCCATTAAGAGAGAGACCTGAAGATATAGTTGATTTTATAAACCATTATCTAAATATTTTTTCTGAAAAATATCAGAAGTCTCATTTAAAAATTACTAATGAAGCCATGAAGGTACTTCAATCTCATAATTGGCCTGGTAATGTTAGAGAAATCCAACACACACTTGAGAGAGGTATTATTATGGCAGATAATCATGAAATTAAACCTGCTGATTTTAACCTTACTATAATACCCAAAGGAAAAGATAATCTTAGTGAGAAATATGATAATTTAAACTTACAAGAAATAGAGAAGCTATTGGTTCAAAAAGCCATAGGCAAGCATGAAGGTAATATTTCCAAAGCTGCCAAAGAATTAGGATTAACTCGTGCTGCGCTATATCGTAGGCTCGAAAAGTTTAATTTATAAGAACTATATTTTGATAAAACGTTTTACATTACAAGTAACCATTCGTATCATAGTAATATTAGCAAGTTGTGTACTGTTTTCATATTTGTTACTAAACAATTTATGGTTTAGCAGTATAGGAATTGGTCTTACAATTTTTCTTCAAGTATTTTTTTTAATTCGTTACGTCAATAATACTAATTACTCTTTAGTAAAATTTCTTGATGCATTAAAAAACGAAGACTATTCTGTGTATTTCTCTCCCTCAAATAAAGGAGATTCTTTCGCGAAGTTATTCGATGATTTTAACCAAATTATTAAAACTTTTAAAAGAAATAAAATAGAAAAAGAAGCACAATATAAGTATTTTAAACACATCTTAGAACATGTTAATTTAGGAATTATATCAATCAAAAAAGATGATTTGTTTAGTAAGGAATCTAATGAAGAAATACTTTTTTTAAATAAAGCAGCATGCGATATTCTGCAACAACCACAACATAAATATTGGCATCGTTTTGCTAATAATGTACCATGGTTAGTTAGTGAAATAAAAAAGACAGCAGATGGTGGTAAAACTTTAGTAGATTTTGGTGATGAAACAGAAAAGAAGCAATTATCCTTAGAAACAATTGAAATACAGCTGTTAAGTAAAACATATCTTATTATTACGTTTCAAGACATTCGTTCTGAAATTGAACAAAAAGAAATTGAAGCTTGGCATAACGTTATTCGTGTTTTAGCACATGAAATGTTAAATTCTTTCACACCCGTTAGTTCATTAGCCTCTACAGTGAAATCTATTACTGAAGATGAACATGGAAACCTTTTAAGTATTGATAAACTTGATAAGGAAGATATTCAGGACATTAACATGGCAGTCACAACAATTAAAAAAAGATCTGATGGTTTGTTAGCTTTTGTGAAAGATTATAGAACTATATCAAATGTACCTATTCCTTTATTGAATAAAACAAATATTAAGAAATTTTTATCCGCTATTGAACTGTTAATGAAACCAACTATTGAAGAAGCTGGTATTACATTAAAATTATCATTAATTCCATTAAATGCAACTATTTTTGCAGATAGTAAATTGATTGAGCAAGTATTGATTAACCTAATTAACAATAGTATTCATGCGTTAGAAGGAAAAGAAAATCCAATCATTAATATCAATTGTACAATAGAAACTGATAAAACAACTATTAGTGTTCATGATAATGGAAATGGAATAGAAGAAAAAATCTTAAACCAAATTTTCATTCCCTTTTATACTACCAAAAAAAATGGCTCTGGAATTGGATTAAGTTTATCCAAAAATATCATGAAAAAACATGGAGGTAATTTATTAGTAACTTCTGAAGCAGGTGCTTTTACAACTTTTTCACTTGTATTTAAAAACTAGCTAAACACTATGTCTATGAATTATACTACATCATATTTATGATAATCATTTTCAAATTCAAAAGGTTTTGAAAAACCCATTACATGAATTTAATTATCAGTGTTACATAAAATAGTTCTTGTAACAATAAGACCGTTATAGATCTTTATCTTTAGCCAAACACAACATTCTGTCTGATATTTTTCACTACGAAAAACTATATCTTTTTTAGTAATTGCCTACGCTACTCGCACTATTATTTGTATAATTTTTTAATATAATATCTACAAATTAATTATTTTGTAGATACACTTTTTAATAGAACCCCTGTACATTAGTACCTTCCATCTTATCTTAAAAACACCAAAATAGCTATATATAACATTTACAAGTGGTTAATTCGTGCATTTTAACGAAAAAACACTTATTTTTTTGTTAAAATTATTTAAAATCCACTAAAAATAAATATTTTTACCATCCCCGATTATAACCCTATAAAATAGAAATATTTTATAAAACACACACCCGAGTTTTGAAAAAAAATGTAATGATTGTTCATAAGGATTTAGGGGTTTCCCAATTCCTTAAAAAGGTAGTTGAAATACCAAACGTTATTTATAGCATTGCGAATAACTATGATGATTTAAAAAACAGCATGCTTAGCAATAGCTATGATGTTATTCTTACCGATATTTCTATTCAAGGGAATTATATTAATAACTATATTGAATACATAAAATTAAAGGCCCCAAATACTGCTATATTAGTTTTTTCAGAGATGAATCAAAGTACTATAAAAAGTGATATAAAAAAAATGGGGATTGATGATTTTATACCCTTACCATTGGATATCATTGACCTTAAAGAAAGACTAAGCAAACACTTGTAATTTTGGAGCAGCACTTATACACAGTAATTTATGTGTTGTTATTGGG
>Ga0209291_1001683_pt1 | contig 19259 bp, 19 predicted proteins | sample GOMGulsemesocosm_FD_184633 | JGI IMG/M metagenome (GOLD analysis project Ga0209291, IMG submission 184633) | Methane-oxidizing microbial communities from mesocosms in the Gulf of Mexico - GOM9B Gulf of Mexico (SPAdes) (version 2) | ecosystem: Environmental > Aquatic > Marine > Cold seeps...
ACTCAGCTTGCGCCGCTGTTGATACACCTAATGCTAAAGTTAATGCACTGAGTTGTAGCTTGTTAGTTAGTTTCATCATTGGATTCCATGATTTTTATGATGCGCATTGCGCTGTTATTAAATTAGGAGGGAGTGTTTAAATCGGCTACTGATTAAAAACACATCAGAAGAAAACATTAGTTTTCTTAATTTCCTAATTTTCAAGCATTTAACCTAAGTCTAAAAGGCTTGTCTAGTGGAGGAAATCAGTAAAATAGGATGATGAATAGTGGAAATATTTTTAACCGCATGAATTACTTAAAATAAATAAACATAACTCTAGATTGTTACAATATTGCAACATATCATTTGCGTGACGAAGGTCACACATGGTTATTTTTTGTTATAAATTCGTTTATTTTTAGAGGGCTAGTTCACAGAAATAAAAGCTGTCACAAGTGACAGAAACAAATGTTTCATTTATGTTAAATGTTTATGGTTTTTTTAATGTCTTGAACACCAGAAAAAAACGCCAACTGAAAAAGTACCTATCATCGTTGGCGCCGTTATTAATTACTTGCGATTTAGTTGTTGGTGCGTATATTGTCAAATGACAATAACTGGCAAATAAGAACTCAATGTTGCACCGCACTAGCATGCTCACTTCACCGCTGACAGATCTGAAAGGTGTTGGTGACAAAATGGCCCAACGACTCGAGAAATTGGGACTTCGTAGTATTGAAGACATGTTATTTCATTTGCCCAACCGCTATGAAGATAGAACCCGTATTTATAGCTTGAATCAGCTAGTTCCCGGCGATCATGTCAGTTTTATTGCCACCATTGAGCATTGTGAAATAACCAACGGACGTCGCCGCATGTTACTTTGCCATGTGAGTGATGATTTTGGCCGTGCCACCTTATTATTTTTCAACTTTGCTGCCAGCCAAAAAAATGCACTTCAAACAGGACGGCTTATCCGATGTTTTGGTGAGATAAAACGCGGTAGCCGCGGACTTGAAATAGTTCATCCAGAATATAAGTTTGTTGATGAGACCTCATCTATCGACACACAAGAATCTTTAACCGCGGTATATCCAACCACCGAAGGACTAAAGCAAATTACAATGCGTAATCTTGCTACTCAAGCCGTCGATTATTTAAAACGTTTTGAGATTACAGATTTACTACCACCCAATTTATACGTTGAACAATCAACACTCAAAGACGCCCTACTTTATATTCATCAGCCACCGCCCGATGCGGATGTTGAACTGTTGACCACAGGTCATCATCCAATGCAGCAACGCCTCGCTTTAGAAGAACTCATTGCTCACAACCTGTCGATGCTGCAAGCAAAACAACAAACTCAACACTTAAAAGCGTGTGCTATCTCGCCCAACAACTTGTTAGAAGATAAATTAATGGCGGCGCTGCCTTTTTCACCGACTAATGCACAACAGCGTGTTACGGCTGAAATTAAGCAAGATATGATGCTCAACAAGCCGATGATGCGCTTGGTTCAAGGCGATGTTGGTTCAGGAAAAACCTTGGTAGCCGCCATTGCCTCATTAGCCGTTTTAGCCCAAGGTAAACAAGTGGTATTAATGGCGCCAACTGAACTACTCGCCGAACAGCACACCATTAATTTTCAACAATGGCTAGAGCCGTTAGGCATTAACGTAGGGTGGATTGCCGGTAAGCTAAAAGGTAAAAAACGTGAGAAAACACTCATTGAAATAGCCGATGGCACCATTGATATGATTGTAGGGACTCATGCCGTATTTCAAGCCGACGTTCATTATCACAACCTCGCGTTAGTTATCATTGACGAACAACATCGTTTTGGCGTGCAACAACGTTTAGCTCTGCGCGAAAAAGGCATTCAAGGCGAGTTTTATCCACATCAGCTAGTGATGACAGCAACGCCTATACCGCGCACGCTTGCCATGACGGCTTATGCCGACTTAGACACCTCAGTTATTGATGAGTTACCTCCGGGCAGAACACCGGTAAAAACGGTAGCTATTGGTGATGTACGCCGTGATGATGTCATCAATCGCGTTAGACAAGCCTGCTTAGAGGGTCGACAAAGTTATTGGGTATGTACACTCATAGAAGAGTCTGAAGTACTACAATGCCAAGCCGCCGAGCAAACAGCAATTGAACTTACCAGTCAATTAACAGACTTAAAGATAGGGCTTGTGCACGGACGTATGACTGCAAAAGAAAAACAATCTGTAATGAATGACTTTAAGCAAGGTCTCATTCATCTTCTGGTTGCTACAACTGTTATAGAAGTCGGCGTTGATGTGCCCAATGCGAGTTTAATGATTATTGAAAATCCTGAACGCTTAGGTTTGGCGCAATTACATCAACTACGCGGGCGTGTTGGGCGAGGAAGTATTCAAAGCCACTGTGTATTGCTATACAAGACTCCTCTTACATATACCGCCAATAAACGACTAGGTGTTCTAAGGGAAACTAACGACGGATTCGTTATTGCTCAAAAAGATTTAGAAATTAGAGGCCCCGGTGAAGTACTAGGCACCAAACAAACGGGACTCGCCGACTTGAAAGTGGCCGATTTAGTACGAGACCAACAACTTATTCCACAGGTTAGCTATTTAGCTAATCAGTTAATTACACATCATCCACAATGGGTTACGCCTATTGTGAAACGCTGGCTTGGCAACAAAAGTCATTTTAGTCAGGCGTAGAGAGGAGTTTTTATGCAAGAGAATCAATCAAACAACGCACCATCACAGGCGCCAATTAAAGTATACGCCGTCGGTGCTCTTGCGCTGATGAGCTTAGTAGGTGGCGTTATCTATTTTAATGGTCAAGCGCCGTCAGAGGTTATAATTAAAGACACGCCAGTTGCAGTATCTAGTCCCGCTCCCGTTACAGCTGTGCCCCAAGAATTAATAGAACAACCTGTTGTCGAAGCTACTCCCGTCACAGAACCTGCCGCCATAATTGAGCCTCAAGAAATTACCCCAGCAGTTCCTGTTGCACAAATTCCTAAAGCCGAACCACTACCAACCTTGGATGATTCAGATGAATTAGTCATGACTAAGGCCTCACAGCTATCTTGGTTACCTGAGTTTGCTAAGCAGTTAGTTAAAAAGGATTTGGCACGTAATTTTGTCACCTTTGTTGATAACGCATCTCGTGGTGATTTGGCGATGAAATATAGCCCTGTCGAAAAGCCAGCGCAGAAATTTTCAATCAATGAGGTTGAAGATGATATGTATATCGACCCTCAAAGTTATAAGCGTTATGACGTTTACGTTGATATGCTTAATTCGATTAATTTTGACGTAGCCATTGCTAATCTAAAAGAGCTTGCCCCTATTTTAGATGAAGCTTACATGGAACTTGGTTACGAGAAGGGTGCATTTATTCCGACATTAGAGCAAGCCATTGAAGAAATGTTACAAGCTCCTATCATTAGAAACCCCATTAAAGTTGTCGCGCCATCAGCTATGTATAAATACGCCGATCCGCAGCTAGAAAGCTTGTCAGATATGCAAAAATTAATGCTGCGAATGGGCCCTGATAATATCACTAAGCTACGTCCTAAATTACATCAAGCTCAAGTTGCTTTATCAGAGTTAAGTCACTAAACCGATACTTCTCTTGAGTCTATTATGCTTTAGGTAATATCACATAGCGTCCAATAAATTGGGCGCTTGCTTGTTCATCATCACCTTGGTGCATATTAACGGACAACTCGACTCTCATTTTATTACCTTGATTTATCACGTCAAAATCAGCAAGCGCTAGCTCAGAAACGACAATACCCCGAGGGCTACACGTAATAGGCTTTCGATATTTAATGTCACCAGACGCCAGCACAATGGAGCCATTTACTCCCGCCAGCTGAGCTCTCAAATGAATTAAGCCCCAACCCGTGAGCACGGCTTGTGAATATATGGCGCCTGCAAACATACTCTGATGAACATTAATGCTTTGGCTCATTGAAGCTGACGTCTCAACGTGATTACAAGATGCTTCACTAATATTCAATTGAAGAAATTGGGTAACGGGGATCCCTTGGTGCCATGTATTAACCAATGCAGCTGATGCGGCTGGCAACAATAAACCATATTGATTGTCGCTAAGTTTTTCAAAATCCAATTTTTGCCAAAATAGTTGCTCGCCATGACTAACGACACGTTCAATGCCTTGTTGATTCGCCTGTTTTAGCAAGCGCTTTACTAACGATTTTCCAATGCCCTGTTGTCTGTGCTTTGGATCGACAACGACATCAACGTTGGCCAACGTATTTTCAATAGCCAACAAACCAGCAGCAATAATGTCACCAGCGTCATCTAGGGCCACTAAATAGTCTTGCTCTCTGAGTTCATAACTCACCATAAATTGGCAAAGCTGTAGATTACTACAAGGAAGAATATCCCATGAAAGTTTAGTCATATTAAACCTTTAACGAAAAAGTGACGGGACCATCATTTACTAAAGAGACTTGCATATCGGCCCCAAACTCACCCGTTTGAGTGGGCATACTTAAATCTATACTCGCGTTAACAAAGTATTCGTAAAGCGATTTTGCATCACTTGGCGTTGCAGCCACAGAAAACCCCGGACGCAGCCCCTTGGTTGTATCTGCAGCTAGTGTGAATTGAGACACGATAAGCAATTCACCGGAAATATCTTGAACACTTAAATTCATTTTTCCGTCATCATCACTAAATACGCGATAGTTCATGACTTTTTTCAAAAGTTTGTCTGCTAGTGCTGGTGTATCGTTTTTCTCAACGCCCAACAACACCAATAGTCCTTGGCCAATCTGGCCAATGGTTTCATTTTCGACGTCGACACTGGCTTTTTTAACGCGCTGTATTAATGCAATCATTACTTGTTTTTCTCTTCTCTAAATTCGGGTGCGTAGCCAATCGGCCATCGTATTTGTACTTTGGATCAGCGCATCAATAATGCCAATTTCACTACTCGAATGCCCAGCCCCTGGCACTATTTGTAAATGACAATTTGGCCAATGTTGTGCAATCATTTGCGATCCTTCTAATTTACACACCATATCATAACGACCGTGCACTAATATGCCAGTGAGATGCTCAATTTTATCAAGGTTATCAATAATATGATTGTCAGCCATAAAACAGTGATTGCTGTAGTAATAACTTTCTATCCGGGCCAATGCCATCGATTTCTTACCTAAACCAAAACGCTCTTTGGCCACTTTAGGGGGTAATAAATGTGACAGACTTCCTTTCCAAATTGACCATTGTTGCGCCGCGGCTAATTGCTCAAATTCACTACCGCGCTCAAAACAATCGCAATAGGCTTGAACGGGATCATCTAGTTGAATACTGTTTAAACGTTGGCAAAAATCACTGTAATGATCGGGGAATATTTGGGCAGCGCCGCCTGACGGTGAAAAACGCCAGTTTAAGTCTTGTCGTCTGCCCAAGAATGGGCTGCGCAGAATAAACCCCGTCACATGCTTGGTATATCTAAACGCATACCTTAATCCCAATTGAGCGCCCCAAGAACCACCACACACTAACCACTGTTCAACTCCCACAAAGGTTCTAACGGCATCAATGTCGTCTATCAGTGCTTGGGCGTTATTATCCCGCAGTTCGCCATAGGGCGTTGATAAACCACAACCTCGCTGATCAAATGCAATCATGTGATAGTGTTTAGGATCAAAGAACTGAGTTAGTCTTGGGCTGCGCGCGCCACCGGGCCCGCCGTGCAATATGATGACAGCAATCCCATTGGGATTGCCATATTGAGCCACACATAACGTGTGGACAGATGAAACGGATAAAAACCGTTCTTTAAATGGTTTTATCTCCGGAAATAATGTGTTCATCAGCATTCACCTCAATCTTTGGCTGATCAATATTGTCAGCCATTTTTGGTGCAAAAAATTCTGGGAGGCCTGCGGTAATTTCTGCGCCGACAAGCACAACAATCCACGACAAATAGACCCAAACAAACAAAATAGGAATAGCAGCTAAGGCACCATAAATGGCCTCGTATGACGGAAAGCTACTGATATATAATGCAAAAGCCTTCTTCGTTAGCTCAAATAAAATAGCGGCAATTACAGCACCAACTAACGCATCTCTAAAGCGCACTCGAACATTAGGCACCATCAAATACATCATTAAAAATGCTAAAACTGAGAAGAATAATGGTAACCATCGTAAAAAGAATTCCATCACACCGCCTAAAACACCTTTATCTAAACCGCCGAGCGATATTGCATAAGAGGTAATGGCAATGCTAGCGCCAACAAATAAAGGACCTAAGGTGATAACCATCCAATAGATTGAAAATGAGATGATGAGGGGACGTTTTTTAGGACTTTTCCAAATTAAATTTAGTACTTTATCTATATTAGAAATCAGCATTAACGCGAAGACAACCAAAGCACCAATACCAATAGCACCGCTTTTAGACGCATTATCGACAAAACCACTGATGGTTTGCTGTATCACATCACCTGATGAAGGAATAAAGTTGCCATAAACATAATTCTCAATTTTTTCACGCATGGGTTTAAATACTTGGAATGCCGACAATACAGAAAATACAACCGTGACCAGTGGTACAATAGACAACAACGATACGTACGCAAGATAACCAGCAACCATGCGTAACCTGTTTTCTTTCGCACGATAAAAAACGTGCATAAACAACGGCGGAATAGTCGCAATAACATATTTCATTTTTTCTAAGAAAATTTGTGGAGTCACGTGGTTAACCTTTACGTATAAAACAACATCATTAATTAATAATATAGTTATATTGAACTAATTAATAAGAAAATATTTATATCAAACCCATTCTCTGTAGCCATTAGCTTGCTAAGCCTTGTAGGCTGTACTCATTAAGATATTAATCTTTAAATCTAAAAATTTATTAAACAATTAAGTCACTAAATTTTAGATCCCCAACTCTACCCGTGACCATTGGTAATGCAGGAGTTTAGTCCGCCATAAAACCTGTATATTTATTGATTACGGGTATATACCCCTATAAAACATAAGGGGTATAATAGCGCTATATTTTCCGCCCAATAATGGGCGCCATTTAATGTCAGGTAACAGCATGTCAATCGAAGCAACTTTGCAACAACGTAGTGATTCACAATGTGAATTGTGTACTAGCAGTGATAATTTAGGCGTTTTTGAAGTGCCGCCTACTGAAGCACATTCAGACAAATGCGTATTAATTTGTCAAAAGTGTCAAAGTGAAATAGAACAACCTGACGCATTAGATGTTAATCACTGGCGTTGTTTGAACGATAGCATGTGGAGTCAAGTCCCTGTGGTTCAAGTTATGGCGCATCGCATGCTTAAACGTTTAGTTGGTGCTGGCGAAAGCTGGGCACAAGATTTATTAGATATGCTCTATTTAGATGACGAAACACTAGCTTGGGCTAACAAAGGCAGCGCAGAAGCCGATGTAGACGAGCCACACCTTGATAGCAATGGCAGCGTTTTAGTCGCTGGTGATAATGTTGTGTTAATTAAAGACTTGGTCGTTAAAGGCGCAAACTTCACAGCTAAACGCGGCACACCCGTTCGCGGCATATCGCTAACGCCAAACCCTGAACACATTGAAGGGCGTGTTAATGGTACGCGTATCGTCATCATTACGCAGTACGTTAAAAAGATGTAGTTAGTGATACATTAGTGCCTTATATTCATGAGGCACTAATGCGTGATTTTTCAATTCTAAATATTAACGCCCACCAGCAAGATCGATAAAGGTTCCCGTTGAGTAAGATGCTTTATCTGACAGTAACCAACTAATAGCTTCAGCGACTTCACTGGCTTCACCGCCTCGTTGCATAGGTATTAGTGGTGCCAACCGATCGACTCGTCCTGCTTCACCGCCGTCTTTATGCATGTCAGTATAAATAAAACCAGGGCGTACCCCGTTAACGCGAATGCCTTCTCCAGCGACTTCTAACGACAAACCTTTGGTCATGCTATCCATAGCGCCTTTTGAGGCGGCATAATCAATATATTCACCCGGCGCACCAGAACGTGATGCTGCTGAGCCCACGTTAACAATAGCGCCGCCGCTGCCGCCATGCTTCGTCGACATACGTTTTACAGCTTCACGACAACATAAAAAACAACTGGTGACGTTCGTAATGAGTATTTCATTAATTCGCTGCGCTGTAAGCTCCTCTAAACGGATTTGCGGTTTCAAAATTCCGGCGTTATTTATTAAAGCCGTAATAACACCTAATTCTTTATCGATATAATTGAACAAGGCAACTACATCTTCTTCACTTGAAACATCAGCCTGTTTAATAACAACTTTATTGGTTATCAAGGCTAATTCTTGTTGTAATGCATGCGCCGCTTGCTCGTTTTTATGATAGTTGATGCAGATGTTATAACCTTCCTGCGCTAATACTTTTGCCGTTGCAGCACCAATGCCGCGACTTGCCCCCGTAATGAGAGCAACTTTATGTGTGCCTTTATTCATTCTTTGTTTTCCTTAGCTTTTTTAACGAGTGAGGCACGAATAAGAGTATCAAGGTGATTAGCAAAGTTCTGTCTATCGGTTTTATTCATCGGCGCTTGCCCGCCGCTGTGAATGCCGCTTGCCCGCATGGTATCCATAAAATCTCGAATATTTAAACGTGCTTTGATATTACTTTTCGTAAAGAGCTCCCCTCTTGGGCTTAGCGCTTTACCGTCTTTTTCTATGACCTCATCGGCCAACGGAATATCACTGGTGATCACTAAATCTCCAGGCACAACTTGTTTAACAATTTCATCATCGGCCACATCGAAGCCACTGCTCACTGTTTGAGTTTTAATGTAGGGAGAAGGCGGCGTTGTTAGCGCGTGATTGGCAACGAGGGTCATTGATATTTGAGCACGGTGAGCCGCACGGTATAAAATGTCTTTAATAACGACGGGGCAAGAATCCGCGTCAACCCAAATATTCATTGTTTATCTCAATAAGTCACATAAATTCAGCGCTCACTTTAACGCTATGATTATGTAATTGAAAGTGCAGAGTTAAACTGCCTAATAAGATAAGCTGATTGAAGTGCTAAAACAGTATCTTGCCATTGGCTCAAAGGCTGTTTCGTTAAGACACATACCCGCTGATTGTCATTGAGTAGTGTTTTTATTTGTTCAAGACTATTATCCTGATTTAGTTCACTAATATTAGCATCGCGCCTTACTAACTCTACGATACCGTAAGCGGTTTTACCGTCAGTTAGCGCTATGTCAGATTGTTGCATATGTCGTAATGCAGCCAATGATAATAACTCTTCGTTATCACTCACTTGAATGAGGTATAACTCACCCTGCTTTGCAAATGACTGTTCATCACTGCTGATAAGCCGTTCAAATAGAGGAGATAACGATGTGACATCATCACTCTCTGATGATGAAAAAAATCGCTCCCAAAAACGGCGGCGTACACCACCCTGACTAAACTGTTGTTTGACCTGCTCTCGCTTACGGCCTGAGAATTCGGCAATTTGGCCTAATGTATTAGGAATTAAACTTTCTAAACGTGCGCGCCAATACCTCACTAACACCGGTGCTTTACCTTCACTACTAATAGCAAACACCATAGGTGAACGGTCGATAATAGAAGGCGTGATAAAGTGGCAAAGCGCTGGAGAGTCCACTACATTGGCTAAAATATTTTTAGCCTTTGCTTGATGACTGATCATGGCATTGAGCGCTGAGTTTGCCGTAGCGACAAACACAAGCTGCTGACCATCCAACAAGGATTCTTCATAAGATTGGGCTAGATATGATACTTTTTTGTTATTCACAAAACGTAATATGTCGTTAGATATATCTGGCGATACAACGGTAATTTTCGCACTGCTCTTAAGGAGTAACTCAATTTTTCGAGTAGCAACTTCCCCACCTCCAACCACTAAGACATTAAGCTGTTTGGTGTCTACAAATATAGGAAAGTATTGCATATTAAGCCTCTAACGCTTGAAAATAGCCGCTGTTATCCAGATGCTTTTCATCAAACTGATCAACAACTTTACCAATGATAATGAGCGCCGGAGGTTTGATATTATATTGCTTAACAATGTCTGGTAACGTGGTTAGCGTACCTCGAATAGTACGCTGCTGTGGCCTAGTCCCTTTCTCAATAATCGCCGCTGGCGTATCAGCACTGCGACCATGTTTAATTAACTGCTCTTTGATGGTTTCTAATGTATTGATTCCCATATAAAAAACAACAGTCTGAGTATCAACACTAAGCGCTGGCCACGGTAAATCTAATTGTCCTTCCGTTTGCAAATGACCCGTAATAAAGCTACAACCTTGGGCAACACCGCGATGTGTTAAAGGTATACCAGCATAAGCAGAACAAGCCGATGCTGCTGTCATGCCCGGAGCGACATGACAACTAACACCATGTTGAAGTAGGTATAATGCCTCTTCGCCGCCGCGACCAAAGATAAAGGGATCGCCTCCTTTTAATCGTAATACACGTTTGCCTAGTTTAGCTTGTTGCACTAAAACGTCATTAATTCCTTCTTGAGGAAGACGATGATCAGCCTGCTTTTTTCCGACGTATATTAGCTCACAATCTTCAGGTAACAACGCCATAATTTCATCACTAACTAAGCGATCATAAACAGCTACCTGTGCTTGCTCCATAAAACGTAGCGCTTTAATAGTCAGTAATTCAGGATCACCAGGACCAGCACCAACTAAGGCAACTTCTCCCTGAGAAAACATACTTTTAGCGGGAATTTTGCTGATTAAGGCGCTCATAGCACTAGTCACTCGATAATTTTGATGACACCAAGATATACCAAAAAGGAATAAAGAACAACAATAAGCAAATAATTAGTTATATCAAGAGGGCTGCATCTTTATCGAGGACAATAAAAAGCCGTCTATCAGACGGCTTACGAAGAGAGGGAAGAAAAGGCAATTAATGCATTGTTCCGCCAGCTTCATCAAACATTAATCCTTCCAGTTGAGTAAAGGCAGCTTCTTGATTAGGTAAGTTAAACAACACCATTAACACAACCCATTTTAGGTCATCTACTGAAAATGATTTGCTTTCAATTTGTGTTGCACGGTCAATGACCATCTCTCGGGTTTCAGGATTTAATACACCAATATTTTCAAGAAAATAGACAAAGCCTCGGCACTCTTTATCTAGTTTGATACATTCTAACGCAGTAAAAACACGAATAGAGACGAGTGGCTGGGCCGATAAAGAAGAATATGCGATGCTATTTTGCATATCAGCTAGACTTTCAATCCAAGCCAGCGCTTTAAAGACCGAATCTTTTTGAAACCCGGCATCTGACAATTCATCGGTTAAGATTTTATTTTCCATCATGACATCCATCTCACTGTGAACATAGTTTTCAAATAAATACATAAGACATTCAAACATTACACCCCCTCCTTTGTTCGGATATAACCGCCAGATGATGAAATAATTAGGCCTGATAATTCAAGAGTTAATAATTGCTCTAAAACCTGTTCAATGCTCAATTTACTGCGCTGAGCTATGATATCTACCGGTGTTGTTTCATAACCAATACTGTCTAAAACAGGATCTGGTTTTACGTTATCTACAAAATGAAGTGCTGGTGAATGCTGCTTAGAAATATCCTCTTTAACAATCGCATACTGAGGATACTCTTCTAAGATATCGGCCACACTTGTTATAAGTTTAGCACCTTGTGAAATTAATTTATGACAACCTGCTACTTTAGGGTTATTAATTGACCCAGGCACGGCAAACACATCACGATTTTGTTCAGCGGCTAGTCTAGCTGTGATCAATGAACCACTACGCCCAGCGGCTTCAACGACCACAACACCCAGAGACAAACCACTGACTATCCGATTACGCCGAGGAAACTGTGGTGCGTTTGGTGGCGTATTTGGCCAAAATTCTGAAACCAATAAGCCATGCTCCACAATACTTTTAGCCAACGCGATATTGGATTTTGGATATATAACATTTAGACCACTGCCTAAAACCGCAATGGTAGGTCCGCCCTGTGTTAGTGCACCTTGATGCGCATAGCTGTCTATGCCTGTCGCCAAACCACTGGTGACACAAAAGCCATGAAGTGTTAACTCTTTAGCTAATCGCTTAGCCGTTTCCTTGCCTGATATTGTCGCAGCACGACTACCGACCATAGCTACTTGAGGTGCTTGTAATAATGCGTCATTACCTTGACAAAACAATAACATAGGCGGTGACGCTATTTCTTTTAAAAGGGCAGGATAATTATCATCAAAATAACTAATGACGGATCTGTTTTTCCCGTCATGCATCCATTGCTGAACACTCTCTAATTTAGCCATTGGTGGCTGTTGAAAAACTCTTATTTGTGCATCATTAAAACCTAATGACGCTAACTCGCCGTTATTTAAATCAAATAACGTAAATGGACAAATATCTTTGGTGCGTTGTTTAAGACGGTAGACCCCAAGTCTGGGTAGTAGATCTAGTGCAAGGGCTTGAAAAGAACGTTCCATGCTCACTCCTTTAGCCTAAAAAGGAGTGAGCATATACTTAAGACTCTTTAAGTCATTAGGTAAGTATCCATTTACGGATTGATTAGCTCATCACCTAATCTAATAGGACGTTTAATGTCGAGAATTAAAGCATAGCTCAAATTTTCAAAGCTTCTGAAAACCATTACCCTGCCACGGTAAACATCAGGCAACTTCTGGGTTTCATCATCAACAAAATAGGCTTTGAGGCGATCAAAAGAACGATAATTATCGGGGTCTCTCACGACACCACTCGAATCAACAAACTGAATTTTACCCGGTTTATAGGCGCTAAACACACTGCCTTGCATGATGCCTTGCTGGCTACCGCCATCAATAATTACCACACTGTGTTTACCTGATTCGCGATAAAGCGTCGATGAGCCGATAATTGATGATACAACATTTTTAGGGGCCGCCTTAGGTAAGAAGTTTACCGGTAAATCCCCTTCACGTAATGGCATTAATACCTGACCATTTTTTACTTCAGATTTAACATTAGTTAGTGTTAATTGACTGATACTAGCACTTTCGAGGACGCGCCCTTGGGCAACAAGTTTTAGTTCAAGTCCTAACATTTGGTTGGTTTTAGGGGAAGAAAACGCACGTCCCTTGCTGTAAATACCGTATTTTTTACCCTTAACGAGTTTTTGATTAATAAACACAACATCTGTATTTTTGTAAAATAACGTATCTCTTTCTGAACCCACTAATACCGGTAAGTCATCATATTCGTCTAATGTCACAACTTGTTGGTTGGTGAGATGTTGCTCAATATCGGCTAATGCAATTGTTGGAATGGGGTCTATTTTTCGTGATTTTCGACCATGGCGAGTCATGCTCAACTTTGGTTTAACACGCTTAATCACTAATTTAGGTTTACCATCAACCATAATTAGCGTCAGCACATCACCGGGATAGATCCAGTGTGGGTCAGCAATTTGCTTATTACGGCCCCATAATTCAGGCCAACGCCACGGAGAGTTGAGATATTTACTGGAGATATCCCACAAGGTGTCCCCTTTTACTACAACATAGTTTTTCGGAGAATCAGATTTAATTTTCAGTTCATCGGCATTTACACTGCTAAAGACTAAAAAAACAATACTTACTAAAAAGAACCGCCACATGGTTACTTCCTTGCATAAAAAGTAGGAGTACGAACAAATTAATAGTGATTTAAACTATCGAATAAAAATATTGCAACAACGATCTCATAATACTGGCAGTTCAATCAGATAAAACTGTCAAAGCGCCGTTGAAATGTTTAAAATAAAAGCATATCACAGATTCACTAGTTACCTACTCATTGATAAGTAGATCGACCGAGAAAATATATGACAATTCTTACTGTATTACGATTCCCAGATCAGCGTTTACGCACCGTTGCTAAACCTGTAAAAGAAATCACCCAAGAGACGCAAACAATCATCGACGACATGTTAGAAACCATGTATGACGAAAGCGGTGTCGGCCTAGCCGCTACGCAAGTAGATATTCACCAGCGTATTGTTGTGATGGATTGTTCAGAAGAGCATGACACGCCAATTATCATGATAAACCCTGAAATCATCAAGAGCGAAGGATCGATGATGAATGAAGAAGGATGTTTATCAGTCCCTGGTGTTTATGCAAGTGTTGAACGTGCTGAACACGTAACAGCTAAAGCTTTAGACCGCGATGGTAATACATTTGAGTTTGACGCGAGCGAGTTACTCGCTATTTGTGTGCAACACGAATTAGAGCATTTAATGGGTAAAGTCTTTGTAGATCACCTCTCCCCATTAAAACGCCAACGCATTACTAAGAAATTAGAAAAAGAAGCTAAATCTTTAGCCCAAAAAGGATCATAGCTTGCAACCATTGCGTATAATCTTTGCCGGTACTCCTGACTTTGCCGCCAAACACCTTATCTCTCTGATCGAGTCGCAACATGAAATTGTGGCGGTTTACACCAAAGAAGATACCCCTTCTGGTCGTGGTAAAAAACTACAAGCTAGCGCCGTAAAAACGCTAGCTTTAGCGCATCAACTGCCAGTGGTTCAACCTGCCTCATTGCGAAATGAAGATGCACAACAAGCCCTTGCTCAGTTTGATGCTGACTTAATGGTTGTTGTTGCCTACGGACTAATCCTGCCACAAGTGGTGTTAGATACCCCTCGATTGGGCTGTATTAATGTGCACGGTTCCCTCTTGCCGAAATGGCGCGGCGCCGCCCCTATTCAACGTGCCGTATGGGCTGGAGACCAGCAAAGTGGTGTCACCATTATGCAAATGGATAAAGGATTAGATACAGGGCCAATGCTGTTCAAAGCGAGTCTTGATATTGCCGCTGATGAAACCAGTGAAACGTTATATGCTCGATTAGCCGAGCTAGGCCCTACCGCCTTAGTTGAAGCCATTGATTTATTGAGTCAAAACAAGCTTGTTGCACAAGTTCAAGATGAAACATTAGCCACCTACGCCCATAAACTTTCAAAAGACGAAGCTAAAATCGATTGGAATCAAAATGCTGATCATATCCATCGCTGCATTCGTGCTTTTAATCCGTGGCCAGTCTCTTATTTTCAGCTAAACGACATGAATGTAAAAGTATGGCAAGCAAGCCTAAACAATGAAGAAACAGCAGAAGCGGCAGGCACAGTGATAAGTGCCGACAAAAAGGGCATTGTAGTGGCAACCGCCAAAGGCTCCATTACATTGCTCAACTTACAATTTCCGGGCAAGAAAGCCATGGCAATTAACGATATATTAAATAGCCGTAAAGCACTGTTTACCCCCGGTAATCAGCTCTAAATCAGCGTTAAGGTAATAAAAAATGAATTTACGTGCCATTGCAGCACAGACGGTAGAAGCAGTATTAGAACGTGGCGAATCAATGGCCACCGCTTTACCTTATGCCCAATCATCTCTAGAAAACCCGAAAGACAAAGCATTACTTCAAGAAATAACTTACGGTGTTATGCGCGAGCTTATGCAACTAGAGTATTTCATTAACGCATTGATGGATAACCCGTTAAAAGGTAAACAGCGCGTTGTTCATCACCTGTTACTGGTGGGTGCTTATCAGTTATTGCATATGCGTATTCCGCCCCATGCGGCATTAGGTGAAACAGTTTCGGCGATCGACGATTTAGACCGCCCTAAGTTTAAAAGCTTAGTAAATGGTGTGCTAAGAAGTTTGCAACGTGATCACCAAAAGCTAATTGATAACATGCCAACAAAAGGACCTGTCACGTACAATCATCCAAAATGGATTATTAAACGTGCGACACAAGCTTTTCCTAAGCAATGGCAACAAATTTTAACAGCCAACAATCAACGATCTCCAATGTGGCTGCGAAATAATGCGGCAATGCAAACACGTGATGAATATCTTGCTCAGCTTGAAGCTGCTCAAATACCTGCTGTTAAAGGCGACATTGGTGACAACAGCATTATGTTAGAAAGCCCAATGCCTGTGTCTTCGCTGCCTAATTTTGATGAGGGTGCTTGTTCAGTTCAAGATGGCGCCGCACAACAAGCCGCTGAAATATTAGGAGCTCAATCAGGTGAACTGATTCTTGATGCCTGTGCTGCTCCTGGCGGAAAAACATGTCATATCATTGAATTGGCTAAAGATGTAAAGGTTGTTGCGCTGGACTGTGATCAACGCAGACTCGATCGTGTGCAGCAAAACCTTGACCGTATTGGCTTAGAGGCAACACTCATTTGTGGTGATGGAACTCAACCGGATACATGGTGGGAAGGCGAGAAATTTGATCGCATCTTACTCGATGCCCCTTGTTCAGCAACTGGTGTGATTCGTCGTAATCCAGATATTAAATGGTTACGCCGTGAAAGTGATATTTTGCCACTAGTATCCTTGCAACAGGAAATCATTGATGCATGTTGGTCACTATTAAAGCCCGGCGGTACGCTAGTTTATGCCACCTGTTCAATATTACCGTCTGAGAACAGTCAACAAGTGCTTAATTTATTACAGCGCCATGATGACGCAACACTTATACCACTCAATGACAATGACACACCAACATCGCCAGGATGGCAGTTACTGCCCGGCGAACATAATGTTGATGGTTTTTATTACGCCAAATTACAAAAACAATAAAAGGTAAGGAAGTCGAGTGAAAATAATTATCTTAGGCGCAGGCCAAGTTGGCGGCAGCCTTGCTGAAAACTTAGTGGGTGAAGACAGTGACATTACAATCGTTGACAGTGATCGCTCAGCGTTAGCTGAACTCAAAGATAAACTCGACTTACGTGCCGTTCATGGTCATGCATCTCACCCTCAAGTATTACTTGAGGCTGGAGCAGATGATGCTGACCTAGTTATTGCTGTAACAAATTCCGACGAAATCAACATGACTGCATGTCAGGTTGCTTATTCGCTATTTAAAGTACCAACAAAAATTGCGCGTATTCGGAATGAAGACTATTTACGCGTCGCCAAACAGTTATTCCATTCTAAAAAGACTTGTCATACGGACTCGAAAAAAAGCGAAAAGAGAGGTGATAAAACAACGCCAAATGGTGGTTTTATTATTGATGAACTCATTTCACCAGAAACACTAGTCACGGGTTATATTCGACGTCTTGTCGACTATCCAGGTGCATTACAAGTATTACAATTTGCAGAAAGAAAAGTCAGCTTAGTAGCCGTTAAAGCCTATTACGGTGGACCGTTAGTAGGACATGCCTTGTCTGCATTGCGGGAACACATGCCCAATACAGATGCCCGAGTTGCCGCTATTTTTAGGCAAGGTCGGCCAGTAAGACCACAGGGTACAACCATTATTGAAGCCGATGATGAAGTCTTCTTTATTGCTGCTACAGGACATATTCGCGCCGTTATGGGTGAGCTTCAAAAGCTTGAAAATCATTACAAACGCATCATGATTGTAGGGGGCGGCAACATTGGAGCAGGTCTCGCCAAACAGTTAGAGAAAAGTCACCAAGTTAAGCTTATTGAACGTAACCCTAAACGTGCAGAAGTACTTTCACAGCAACTTAAAGACGCTATTGTTTTTGTCGGAGATGGTGCTGATCATGAGTTACTCAGTGAAGAGCACATAGAGCAAACCGATTTATTTATTGCTGTCACCAATGATGATGAAGCTAATATCATGTCATCAATGTTAGCTAAACGTATGGGTGCTAAAAAAGTCATGGTGCTGATCCAGCGAAGCGTTTACGCCGATTTAATGGAAGACACCAACATAGATATCACCATATCACCCCAACAAATTACAATTTCGGCCTTGTTGTCACACGTTAGGCGTGGCGATATCAGTAATGTTTATTCGTTACGACGCGGCGCCGCAGAAGCCATCGAGGCCATTGCAAATGGTGACTCCATGACCTCTAAAGTTGTTGGGCGACGAATTATGGATATCAAGCTGCCACCGGGTGCAACCATTGGCGCTATTGTGCGTGATAGTGATGTTTTAATTGCCCACGATAAAACAGAGATAAAAACCGGTGATCACGTTATTTTATTTTTAATCGATAAAAAACACATTGGCGACATTGAACGATTGTTCTCCCCTAGTGCATTCTTCTTATAGCATTTAGTTGCGCCACAATATCCTGAGGCGGCTCATTAAAGCCGCTAAATGGAATAAACAAATGAGCACCATATACACTTTCCAGCATCTCCATTTGATATAAACAGGCGGCCATTGGCCCAGTTACCTGATAACCCGATGGAAACTTATAGGCAGAAAAATTAATTTGCACCTGTGCACTTTTAACTTCGCCTTGTGAAATAGCCAGAGCCAACAAATCCCGATGCTCATGAATAATACGACTGGCTAAACGCGGTGAGAACTGATCGATTAAAAACTCTAAATCATTAATTTTAATACCAATGTAAGATATCTCACGTTGCTCGAATGCATAATTGAAGACGGGAATATGAACGCGGCTGATATTACTCCATTGCAATGTCCATTGACCATAACGATGAAAATATTGCAGTTTTTTGTGATCGAAAATAAGACTGATGGCTGGTTCGAAGTGCTTAACAATACCGATGACAATTAATGACAGTGCCGCGAGACACAATAGGCCAAATTGCAATCTTAGGTCCTGCCACTGGCTTTGTCCTGCAATACCTAACAGTAACAACACAACACCGAACGCGATAAAATATTGCTTATAATTCGATGCAGGTGATTTTATAATAGTTTGTTGAGTCATATTAACTCACAGCTATAAATTTTATGATTCAATGATTTTTAATGCAAAATCATCTACTTTTTGCCAATCTGTATATTCAACATCCTGACTAGTATCTGTTACACCGCCTGTAATTTTCATAATAAGACGAATCATAAACTTATCAACAAAACCATATTTACTGTATAACAACGCACCAGCGCACACGGCTTGAAGTTGAGGCTGCCACGGTGACAAACTTAAAAACTTCTTCATATAGGCATTCGTTTCTGGCGTGTTCTTCTCGGGCTTTCGAGCCGTTAAATTAACGCAGAAGAAGCCATTCTTTCGCTGTTCAAGTTGCTGTTTATTCTGTTCAATAAAACGATACAGGGCTTTATTTAGATGCCCGTATCTAATTGAAGCACCGATGACTACAGTGGAATATTTTGCCCAGTCCAGCGCTTCACATTGTGCTAACGAAGATAACTGGACAGACTCACCAGACGCTTCAATGGTCTTTGCCAAACGCTGACATATTTTTAAAGTTTGGCCATCATGCGTCGAATAAATAAGTAA
>Ga0209291_1001686_pt1 | contig 19233 bp, 13 predicted proteins | sample GOMGulsemesocosm_FD_184633 | JGI IMG/M metagenome (GOLD analysis project Ga0209291, IMG submission 184633) | Methane-oxidizing microbial communities from mesocosms in the Gulf of Mexico - GOM9B Gulf of Mexico (SPAdes) (version 2) | ecosystem: Environmental > Aquatic > Marine > Cold seeps...
AAGGTGAAGGTAGCTATGAAGTTGACGGAGAAACAATTGAAGTTTCAACTCGTAAACTAAAAGAACGTTTATTTCTTGCTGTATGCTCTGTTAATGCCCTAGAAGCTATTCGTTTCTATGTAAGCTTCGCTTGTTCATTCGCTTTTGCGGAGCGTGAACTTTTAGAAGGTAATGCTAAGATCATTAAATTAATTGCTCGTGATGAAGCATTACATTTAACTGGCACTCAACATATTTTAAATAACTGGATGTCAGGTAAAGACGACCCAGAAATGAAAGAAATTGCAGCTGAAATGAAAGAGGAAGGTCTGCAAATTTTTCTTGATGTTGTTGAGCAAGAAAAAGAGTGGGCCGAATACTTATTTAAAGATGGTTCGATGATAGGCCTAAACGCTCAAATATTAAATCAGTACATTGAATACATTAGTAACCAGCGTTTAACCGCAATCGGCTTTGATGCACCCTTTGATATTAAAAGTAATCCATTACCGTGGATGAATGCCTATTTAGTTTCAGATAATGTGCAAGTTGCACCACAAGAGACGGAAATTTCAAGTTACTTAGTTGGCCAAGTAGATTCTTCTGTTTCAAGTGATGATTTTGATGGTTTTGATCTTTAATAGCCGAATATAAATATCATGCATTCAATTAACATCATTAGCACTTTTAACGCCTAAGCCTATTATATGGAAAGTGCTAATGATCGTTCAATACCTCTGCCATCTACTGAGTCTTCTGAAATAACACCGATGATCAATGTTGAAGGTAAAAACATACCTTTTTATAAAGAAGATAAAACGTTACTTATCTGCTTAGAGAAGTCAGATGTGGAAGTCCATTATCACTGTCGCGATGGCTTTTGCGGGGCTTGTCGAGTAACACTCATTGAAGGTGAAATTTATTACCCTAACGGTGAGCCTCTTGCTTTCATTGGTGAGGGCGAGATATTGCCTTGTTGTTGTATACCCCAAGGCAATATTAAACTTATTATTGAATAGTTATTTTTTATAACTTGTATTCCCGTTAGAGTTTCTCTCCAAGTTCTTCTTCAATTCCACTCATTATCTTGACTAATTCCGATGATGTTGGCTCAAATAACGCTTGATAACTCTCTTTTTCATCTAAGTTTATCGCGATATCTAATGCTTTGGCATACTCGAATAATGTCATCGCTCCAACAGAGCATGCGACACCTTTTAAAGTATGTACCAAATGCTTACAGGCATCTTGATCTTCATTTGAAATTGCTTCTTGAATTTTATCTTTGTCTTTAGCATGATCTTCATAAAACATAACTAATATTTCAGCAAACAAACTATCATCGCCAAGTACATTGCCAACGCCAATGTCGTAGTCAATACCAGGGTATTTTTCACCCGAGGTCGACTTTTCGACGCTTAGTGTACTTTCATCAAGAGCAACAGGCACATCGTTATAAAGCTTAACTTGGTTACGACCCTCTTCTTTAGCTTGGTATAAGCTAATATCGGCTTTTTTCAATAAATCATCTAAACTTATTTCAGCTCCTTGCCCAAGAGACAAACCAATACTCACAGTTACACTAATAGACGTGTTTTGATTATCGGCCAATAATATATCAGTATTCTCTAACATTTCTCTAAAGCGATCACAGGCAATAGTGGCATTCTCAGCTGAGGTATTGGGCATACATACTGAAAACTCTTCCCCGCCCACTCGTCCGATAATGTCATAGTCTCTAAAGCACTCACTCATAACTTCGGCAAACTTAATTAACACTTTATCTCCAGCGTCATGCCCATAATTATCGTTAACTGCTTTGAAAAAATCGATATCTAACATAGCAATAACTATCGGTAGTTCATTTCGTTTTGCCTGGCTCACAGCTTTGTGAGCTAAATCGTCAAAACAACCTCGGTTGTTAATGCCGGTTAAAAAATCGGTTTTAGCTAACGACTCTAATTCAAGGGTTTTTTCTAGCAAACGAAGTGATGTTCTTAATCTTGCTAACAATACTTTCGGAATATAAGGTTTAGTTACGTAATCATCCGCACCAAACTCTAATGCGGCAACAATCTGATCTTCATCATCTGAAGCCGATAACATAATGACGGAAATACTTGATAGAACCGGATGTGATTTCAATTTCTGTAGCATAGCTAAACCCGAAATACCCGGCATATACATATCTAATAAAATAAGATCTATATTTTGTTCAGCTAATATTCTAAGTGCTACTTCACCGCTATCAGCAGTAAACACTCGATAACCTTCTTCAGCTAAGTCAAATTCCAAAAGCATTAATGTGTCTTTAGCATCATCAACAGCAAGAATATTGTATTGTTTATTGATATTCATTATGCCCCTTTTAACTCCGTGGTTGTCGAAACGTTAAATTCATTTAAACGTAAGATAAGTAAGTCAAATTCTGTCACAAAGCGTTCTTGAAAAATAGCTAACTCTTCATTATTTTGCGCTTTAGCTGCTTTCTCTATGCTCTGTGTTAAATTTGCGACATTCACTCCACCTAAGTTTCTACTTGAACCCGTGATTTTGTGAGCGATGGAAACAATGTCTCTCCATTGCTCTTTATCAATAGACTCGAGTAATTGATCTTTAATGTCAGGAACGTCCTCAGCATACATTTTTGTAATTTTTATCGCCAAAGCCGTATTATTTCTGATACGTTTTAAAAATCCTTGTTCATCCCAAACAATACTTTCGTTGAGTGTTTTATCACTATGCTCTGCATCAATTAGAGTAGTGGTGGTTGTCGACTCTTCCTCGAATGCATCTAAGCTATCTTGATCAACACCCAACCAATTTGCTATTTTTTCATGTAAAACATTTGCATCAACAGGTTTAGTCGCATAATCACTCATCCCCGCCGACAAACACTTCTCTTTATCGCCTTTCATGGCATTTGCTGTCATCGCAATAATAGGGATTTCACGATGAACGTCTTTTGCTTCACCCGCTCTTATTGCTTCTGTGGTCTCATAGCCATCCATTTCTGGCATTTGACAGTCCATTATAATCAAATGGTATGGGGAGTCATCCGGAGACCTATTTAGAGCAATTAGGGCTTCTATACCATTTCCGGCAACATCAGCAGACAAACCAATATTAGATAATACCCCCAAAATAACGGCTTGATTAATTCTATTATCTTCAACAAGTAATAATCGGGTATTTTTAGGGATATGTTTACTTGTTTGCGGCCGCTTCAAAGCATGAAGATTATGACGGGTAATTATCGGGCTGATTGACTTCATTGCTTGTCCATCATCTAAAACAACCGTTAACGCATCAAATAAGTCTGAAGTCGTTGTTGGCTTAGGGAAGTAAGCAGAAAACCCTAATTTTGCAAAAAATCCAGCATCACCACGTTCGCTCATTGAAGTCATCATAATAAGCTTGGTATGTTGAGAATTTTTGTGATTTTTCAATCGCTCCCCTAAAGTAGCGCCATTCATACCCGGCATTTGCATGTCAAGAATCGCGGCATCAAAAAATCCTACAGCTTGACTATCAACTTTATCTAATGCAACAAAACCATCTTTAGCTTCAGTAACTTTAGCCCCCCAAAGCGAAAGCTGACCTTTTAAAACCGCCAGGTTTGTACTGTTGTCATCAACAATTAATATTTGCTTTCCTGTCACATCAACAAAAGGCATAACATTCGGAGCCTGTGCACTTTTATCAAATATAATATTAAAAGTAAAAGCACTTCCTTTACCCTCTTCACTACTTACTGATATGTCACCAGACATTAATTCACATAACTGTTTCACAATAGCTAATCCTAACCCTGTCCCCCCATATTTTCGTGTGGTTGACGCATCTACTTGGGTAAAGGAGTCGAATAGATAACCAACTTTATTTTCAGGAATACCAATACCCGTATCTGAAATTGTACAAATAAAATGGAGTTTTGATTGCAGCTCTTTTATCGATACCTTTATCAGTACTTCACCCGAGTCGGTAAATTTAATCGAATTACCTACTAAGTTAGACAGTATTTGGCGCAAACGACTTGGATCTCCTTTTACCATAGCAAACTCAATATCATTAACATCAAGGATAAGCTCTAAGCCCTTTTCTTGTGCTTTTATTGCCATTGATTCAGCGAAGTCACCAAGCTGACTACGAATGTCAAAATCAAGAATTTCTAATTCAAGTTTACCTGCTTCTATTTTTGAAAAGTCTAAAATATCATTAATCAATGATAATAAAGATTGTGCACTCGATTTTGCCAGTTGCAAGTGATGGTATTGTTGCTTATCTAATTCACTTTGCTCTAACAGACCAAGCATACCGAGAACACCATTCATTGGCGTTCTAATTTCATGACTCATACTTGCAAGGAATTGTGAACGCAATAACAAAGCATGTTCCGCCATGTCTAGGGCATCTTGTTTTAATGTTTGTAAATTACGTTGTTCTGTTATATCACGATGCGTCCCCACCACTCTAAAGTAATGTTCTTGATCATCTTTCAACACTTGCGCGTGTGTTTCGACATATTTAATCACTTGATCAGATGATACAATACGATATTCAAAATGAAGATCTTCACCATTTTTAGCCACTTGACTAAGTTGCTCTTCAACAAAAGCCACATCTTCGTGATGTACTGCTTTTCGCCAGACGTTTTCTGGTGATATTTTAGTATTGGCATTAATGTCAAAAAGATCATACATACGTCTATCCCAATTGCTGATGCCCGTATTTATATTATAATCCCATACACCGATCCTCGGCGCCGACAAAGCAAAATCTAAACGCCATGCCATTTCTTTTGCCTCTTGAACTCCTCGTTTATTTTCAGCCTCCATTAGTTTACTTACCGTAATATCACGAATTAAACCAGTAAAAATGATACCTTCAGGTGTTTTTACTTCGCTAATACTTAAGTTCATAGAAAATTTTTCACCGTCTTTTCTCAAAGCCGGTAATTCAAGGGATTTCCCGATATTTTTACTCTTACCAGTCTGTAAATATTTAAGTATATAGTCATCATGATTTACCGAATAACTTCTAGGCATTAGCAGCGAAATGTTCTCACCAATAACTTCAGCTTCTCGATAGCCAAATATTTTCTCAGCGGCATGGTTAAACGCCGTAATATTACCCTTATCATTAATATTAATAACGGCGTCAACAATTGAATTTAAAATGGCATGTAGCTTAGCTAAGGCGACTTCTGCTCGGAGCGTTTCGTTTTTCTGCTCGGTAGATTTTTGTTCTACTTTATTCAATAAATTTTCAAAACTTCTCGCTAATATACCAATTTCATCATTTTCCTTAACCGGTAGCTTGCCAATATCACCCTTTTCTTCATAGTGAGACACACTCCGTGTCATTAGTAATAGAGCTCGAATATAGCGTTTTGATGCAATAACGGAGAAAGCTAAGCTTAATAAAACAAGTGATAAACTGAGCAAGAAAGCGCGCAAGCGCATATTTTCTAATGACTGGATGTAAGTGTGATTGGCATTTTCTATCACCAGCTGTAATGGATCCTTTTGGCCAAAGGCCGAAAAATCCAATATAGAATGATAGGCGAGTCCATTATTTTCATCGATAATTTTATGTAGAGGCGCTTCAGAATATGCTTCTTTTCTTGCTGAAATTGAGTCAAGTATTGGAAAGCGCCCTGAGAGTGTTTTGATACTTTTATTATCAGATTCCGCAGGATGATAAATAAAGTCATCTTGTGCATTTGCTAAATAAAAACGGACTCTTTTTAAAGAATTAGCTTTAAGCTCATGAATAAATAATGAAAAATCAACCTCCACAGCAACAATTGCCATTAAGTCATTATTATCTTTATATATTGGTATTCCTATAAAAACAGAGCTTTCTACTGTCATGTTCAATTGATTTTTTGTATACAGTATTTCAGAATAATCTACATCACCATTATCTTGAGATAAGAGACCACTTAGTGAGTCAAGTTTAATGTTTTTGTTGAGTTGGGACTCGGGGATTGCTTGTATTATTCCATTTAGATTTCGCACACTGACGACTGCACTAACATTATCTTCTACAATCAAATAACTTATCTTTTTATATATAGATTTATTTTTTAAAAATTCGGCAAATATTACCTGCAATCTTGTCTGCCAGAGTAATAAGTTAACTTTATCTTCATGCTCAATCGAGTCAATAATTCCCTCGATAGGAGGCATATTACTCAAAAAACGTATATCACGCGCACTTTCACGGTAAAAATTTTCTATGAGTGGTTTTATTATTTGGCTCTCAACTTTCAGCTCCGCAATTGCTTGCTCTTTCACTAATTGTTGGCTTTCAAAGTAAAAAACAACTCCAACAGTCGACGCAATAAAAAGTGATATAGCGAAGCCCGCAAGCGGGATTTTTACCGCAAGACTGCTCAGTGAATTTTCAGAAAAAAGTGAGTTTATTATTTTCATTGGTTGATTATCATTTTCAGATGGGCTTTATTCTCGTGTAGATAAATTAAGAATAATAGGTTTAAAAAGTTCACCGCTAAAAAATGTGGTGTAATTGGACGATAACAAACCAATATAAGCATTGAACAAACAAGTCGATTATCTATTTTATTCCTATAAATAACACCTATATTTTCGTCCATAAACATTTCCCTAAATTTAATTATTTTCAATTAAAAATGTTGCAAGCTCTTTAGAATTAAAAGGTTTTCGTAGTACTGGGTAATGCCATTGTTTGTCTTCTTCTGCAATATAACCACTGATAGAATAAACACGAATATCCGGGAATTTAGCTTTGACAAGCTCAACCGCTTCTCTACCTGAAATATCAGGTAAAATCATGTCAGTAATAAAATAATCAAAATATTGGTCACTCGCTAAAATTTTAATCAAATCAATTTTATTATCTGTATGTTGTGCGATAACACCTTCACTTTCTAAATACAAAGCAACAAACTCAGCGATACTAATTTCATCATCTAACACAAGGACACGTTCCCCCTGCATATTTAATTTACTTTTGTGACTGACCAATGGCACAGGTTTGTTTTCTATAACTCGACATTTAAAAATAAGGGTGAAGTGCGCTCCACCTAATGAACCATGACCTTCCAGCTGAATATTTCCATTGTGCTTATATACCGTACTATAAACATTAGCGAGACCAATACCATTACCTTTATTTACAGATTTACTACTATAAAAAGGATCGAATACCTTAGTCAAATTTTCTTGTTCGATACCAATACCGCTATCTTGTACATGAATTTCAAGACGTTTTTCTTCATTAATATTAGCTGATATTTCTATTTGTCCCATTAAACCATTTTCACGAATGGCATCTTGAGAATTGAGTACCAAATTCAGTAATATATTAATAAATTCACCCTGAGGAAAATTTATTTCACAATGGACATTTTCAATATTCACTTTAAAGTCAATCGTTGACAGTAGCAATTGTTTAAAAAGGTATTGATTTTCTAAAATTTCTTGCATCGGATCAAACTTGATCACTTTTATGGTCGGTTTACGTGTAAAAGCGAGTAGACGCTCTGTAACACTCTTACCTTTATCAATGGCGTTTTTTACGCGATCAATATACTTTGATATGTCTCTATCTCCTTGAGAAAATTTAATTTCTAACATCTCAGTTGCCCCTAATGCAACCCCTAGCACATTATTAATATCATGCGAAACGTTACCAAAGGTATTACCTAATAAGGCTAAGCGATTACTAATAATTTGTTGCTGATCTTTCCTAAATTTATCGGTAACATTTTCAACTATCCAAATATAAATACCTTCATCGCCTTCAAATGTAACCGATAAGTCAAATACCGTGGTGTATTTATCAAAACTAATATTGATTTTTTTAAATTGTCCACACTCTTTAGCTTTACGTTTAAAAGCAAGATAATCAGTAATACTAAAGTTAATATAATTAAAAAGTACCGAGCTACTATGTGCCGTTAGTGGTGTTAGATCTTGATATACAACGTTATCTTTTTCATCAATAAAAAACACGGGAACTTTTATGGTGTAATTTACCATAGCGAGTAATTTTAATTTTTCAAAAATATCTTCTGACTTAGTAATATCTTTCAATACGCCAAAGACCCCTACAACATCACCAGCCGTATTGAGCTCAACTTCACCAATACATTCCACTTTCACTTTTCTGCCAAGCTTATGTTTGATTGAGCTTTTAAAATGAAACCCTTTTTTATTTAAAATCCCTTTTTCAAAATACTTTTTCACTTTCTCTTGTTCTTCTTCAAAATAAAAATTGAGCGAAGAATTTGCACTTGGACGATAATTAGTTGGGTCAACACCATGAATTTTATAGACTTCTGTCGACCAATATAAAGTTTTCTCAACGCAGTCCATACGCCAATGCCCTGATTGACTTAAGCTTTCAGCAAGTGATAAATAATTATTTTTTTCTTTTAGTTTTTCAACTAACAGGCACTTTTCAGTAACATCTTTTATCGAACCAAACATTTTATAGGCGCGATCGTCTTTATATTCCATTATTTTACCAAACACATTTATCCATTTAGTAATGCCTTGTTCAGTGGTAATTGATAGTGTTGTGTTTATGCAGGGAGTTTCACCGATAAAGTGCGCTTTAACTTGTTGATTTAATCTGTTTAAATCTTCTTTACTCACTAATTTGTCACAAAAAGAAACGGGTCCTAAAAACGATTCGGCTTCATAGCCCAAGATTGCCATCACTTGTGCAGAATAAAATATTGTTCCTTCGAGAATATTCCATTCCCAAAAAGCTTCTTCTATACCGTTTAATATTTTATGAGTATGTTTTGATAACCTTAAAGCGTCTATATTCGGCGCAGCCCCATCTTGCTTGTGATTTTCCTTCTCATCACTAACTTCACTTACAGATGAATCCATAATATAAGCGATATAACCGTCATCAATTTCACTGATTTTTATCGTACAACTGAGTTCCTCGTCCGATTTACTCTTTAAAACAATATCTCTAACTCCCGACATAACACCAGAGCCTAGTTGATAATTTTTCCTAAATTTCACATGTGCATCAACTAAGTTATCTGGTAAAAGTATTTCTATTTTTTGTCCTTTTAGTTCTAAATGGGTATAGCCTGAAAGCCTTTCAGTCCAAAAATTACAACCCGTAATTATACCTTTAAAGTCAACTTGAATAACCGAAAAAGGTATGTCGTTTAGCGATACCATTAAATCATCAGATAAATGTTTCAAAATAGCTCATCCTCATCATCAAAGTCTTCAATCTCTTCATCTTGCTGTTGATTCAGCACTTCTAATTCACTCACACTGCTTAATGCGCCATCGAGTAACTGGGTAACTTCTAAAAAGTTTATATCGTCTTGAGTATGCTTTTTAAGGGCGGTATGAACCAAGCTCGTTAAATAGTCTTCTTGCTCTTCATTTAAATCTAAGACATGGAAGCTAACCCCTATTTTTTGTACAATTTCATTCATCACTTCTTGTTGGTGATGCTTAGAAATTTCAATCATTTTTTTAGTCGTTGTAACGGCTTGTTCTATTTTTGATTGCACCTTAACCAAAGAATTTTTATAAGTAATAAACGCAATACGTGCGCCAAGACATTCGATAACTGAAGCTAAAGCATCAATATAAATGTCCGTATCGATGGCACCTTCTTCTAAATTTAAAATAAGTATTGAACATAACGAGTGATTAAAAATAGTTCTAGAGCTAAAGCGATAAAGCCTGGGTTTTACTTTTAATAACTTCATCACGTCAATTTCTACCGGTGAACAAAAGCCATTTTTTGAACTATAAAATACAGGGTCTTCATTAAGAGGATAAAAAGCAATACAACCTTGTAAATTCATGGTGTAGAGGAATGAAAACACCTCATCTCGAATTTTCTCTAAGGTGAAGCAGTTATTGAGTCGAGATGTAAGCTGCATACAGCTACCATACTTCGATGCTTGTGCCATGGATACATTGATAACTCTGTCTTTTGAGCAAATTTCTGACTCAAAGGTATGTATTTTATCTTGATAGGTAATGAGTTTGTTTAGCTTTTTATTTAATGCTAATAATGAAATTGGTTTCGCAAGAAAGTCATCCGCTCCACATTCTAGCCCTTTAAGTACCGCATCTTCAGTCGCTAAACCAGAATAAAGCACAAAAGACGTGGCAACAGTGTGTTGCTTAACTTTTTCTTTTATCCATTCAGATCCTTTCTCTTCACCTATATTTTCATCGACTAAAGCGATATCAAAAATTTCGTTATTGATTACAAGATTTTCTGCTTCATCCAGGTTACTTGCACACTTTACGTCAAAACTTCCTTCTAGTGCTTCATGAAGTAACTCTAAGTAATCTTTATCATCATCAATAATTAATAAACTAGGTGTAGACATAACAATTCCTTTTATTCTTTTTTTTCAAATTATACCGTGAACGACTATTACTCTTACTCTGCTGACTTATTCTGAAAGACTTGCGAGCAATTTCGTCCCTTCGCTTTGGCTTCGTACAAGGCAATATCAGCTTGCTTAATTAATTCACTAATATTGCTTGCGCCATGGTTGGTTGTTGCGATACCAATACTCATCGTTACATAAGGGAAAATGGATGAATATTCGTGCTTTATACTTATCTTTTGCAGGGCTAAAATGAGTTCTTGGGCCTTAAAACGCGCACCATCAACAGGTGTGAACGGCATAACAATCACAAACTCTTCACCACCGTAACGAGCTAATGAATCAGTCGTTCGATTAAGGGCTGTATTCAAGGCATCGGCGACTTGTTTTAAGCACTTATCGCCCTGTGGGTGACCATAGTTATCGTTATATAACTTAAAAAAATCAATATCTAACATTAGCAATGATAATTCAGCTTCTTGACGTTTGTTTGACTGCCAAGCACTCGCTAATACTTCTTCTAGACCTCTGCGGTTCAATACTTGTGTCAACGGGTCGATACTACTGAGTATTTCTAGTTGTTTGTTGGCTCTATCAAGTGCGCCTTTCATTTGAACAATACGTTCCATCGCTCTTATTTTTGCACTTAAGATCACTTGTTTTACGGGCTTGGTTAAGTAATCATCTCCGCCGGCATCTATACCCTTAGTTAAATAAGCTTCACTATCGTTAGAGCTAAGAAAAATAATAGGAAACCACTGCGGATGTGCTTCTCTCATCATTTTTGTTAACTCAAAACCATCCACTTCTGGCATTTCAATATCCATTAACACTAAATCAAGTGCGCCTTTATTCAATTCAGCTAATGCCTGTACATGACCATCAGCTGGAATAGCAACATGACCACTATCAATGATCATCGCGCTAACAACTTGCCTTATAAAATTATTGTCATCAACTACTAGAATATTCAAATTCCCGCCTTTCTTACTAAGTGTATATCTCTGCTTAAATTATGATGTCCAGACATAAGACGCTTCGACTACTGTGCCATTTTCTTGGTAGTCTAAGTTGTCACAAAGCTGCTCAACTAAATCAATACCGCGGCCACTAAATTTTAATTTTTGTGCTGAATCTATTTCTCTATCTTTGTAATATTTAGTTATATCAAATCCTTCCCCGCTATCTTTAATTTTAATAATAACTCTTCCGCCATTTGGCACCGGATGATGGCTTAACTGCATCTCCACAAAACCTTCTTCAAGATTTCGCAAGCGGGTCTCTCGCTCTTTAAAGTATTCTGCAAACCCTTCAGCACTGGCTTTTAGCTCAGAGCTCAAGCCTAAAACACCATGATCAAGTGAATTAATAAAAAGTTCAGTTAAAATGGTGTATAAGCTCTGCCAATGATCTGCGTTACCTTCTATTTCATTAATTTGACTCATTGCCATGGGTATCGGGTTTAGTAGGCCTAATCGCTTACCAGTCAAAGAAAGTTGCCAATGCCAGGCAGGTGGGGTTTTAATTGAGGTATCGCTTAAGAGCTTATCAGGAAAGTTTTCAAAATCATGACTGCCTACTAATAGTTGCTGCCAGCCACCACAAGGAATGTCTATGAGTGATATATCATCTTCTTGTGGCATGTCTTTACAAAAGTCATTTACTGTCTGTTGCACACGTTTACTTACGTCACCTTCTATAACACCTTCCTTTGCAGCTTGTTCAAAACGCGGAAACTCAAACATTTCCCCTTCTTCGTTTCTAGCTTCTACTATACCGTCGCTGATCAAAATCATTCTGTCCGTTTCAGCAATACTTATCACAGTTAACTGACTGTCGGGCAATAAGTTAGGGAGAACGCCTAACGGTGGATGTGATGATGATAATCGATACTTTATATCGCCTAGTTCAGAAAAGAGATAACCGTCAGGCAAGCCTGCATTAAAACCATACATAGAAGCATTGTGTGTTGAAATACTGACAAAACCTGCTGCTAAAAATAAATCCGCTGGTAGCAAATCATATAACTGGTGGTTTACTTGCGTGATAATTTCAAACAGTGAAAAACCTTTTTTTGTCATTGCGCGAAAAGTTTCCGCCAGAGGAATAGCGCCTATAGATGACCGTAAACCATGACCGGTAAAGTCTCCCAGCATTACATTTACATCGCCATTAGGTGCTAACGCCGTGAGTTGTATATCGCCACTAAACAATTCAGCAGCTTGTCTGATAATGCCAATTCTGTCGCGAGAAAAATTTCTTGCTTCTATTACACCAGACATTAACTGTTCGGCAAGTTCGGCATCTTTTTGTTGGGCTTGTTGAAGTGTTTTAACTTGCCCATACAAATCACTAATACGTTGAATAGATTTTATTTTTGCTTTAAAAACATTGGGCGAAAACGGGCGAACTAAAATTCCATCTCCACCGGCGTCGATACTTTCTATAAAGGCTTTATCTGTATCCATACTGGTAATAAAAATCAATGGACATAAACTATTATCTTGAGATAACCCCTTAATTTTTCTGGCTGCTTCATAACCATTCATAATGGGCATATTAATGTCCATTAATACGAGGTCTGGCTTGTATTTTATATACATAGCAACCCCCCGAGCCCCATCATTAGCGGTAAAAACTCGGTAACCTTCTTCTTTTAATAAAACGCTTAAGACTTTACATTGCATTAAAGAATCATCAACAACCAAGGCTAATTTAATATTGCGTTTATCAGAAAAAGTTGTCATAAACTATTGCTCTATCGTTAACAAGCGGTGAAATTGTGCAATTTCTAGAATTTTATTAACTGACTCACTGGGCCGTAAAATAATGACTTTACCTGAATGGCTTTCAGCATGATCTTTAAGTAATAAAATCATACCCAATGCAGAGCTATCCATATAACTTGTTGTAGATAAGTTTAATGTAAAAACCTGTCCATTCTCTTTACAATTTACATACGCATCACGAAAATGCTGATGTAGCGAAAAGTCAAAACGGCCGTCAATACTAATTTCAATCTTTTTACTATTCTCTGTGACTTGTTTTTTTACACTCATATGACTTCCTTAATACGGTACTTACATTTAAATAAAATTAGAACAACTCGACTTCGCCTTCGTCCATCGAGCTTTGAGAGACACTACGATTATCATTAACATAGTCGGCTTTTTGGATAAGTTGTTGGCATTTTTGCTGCAATACATTTAGCTGTTCTGCGCTATCCCCTTGTTGAAAATCAAACTGATTCATCTCCTGATAAAGTAAATTAATGGTTTCTGTATTACTTTTTAATGAAGTCAGTGTTTGATGAGCTAGATCCTCAAACTGCAATGAACGAATGCCTATTTCTACTGTTTCATTAATTTTAGGAGATAATAACGTTAACTCCTCAACAACTGTTTTAGTTTTATTATTCACATCACCGACATGCTCAACCATTTCACTGACCCGATTTTTAGCTTCAAGTGTTGATGTCATATCTGCTGACGCCATTGATTCCACAGAGCCTTGTAATTGTTCAATAATTGCTTGTGCTTTAGAAATCTCTATTCGTATATCATTATTAAGTTCAGTAGAGTTTACTGATAAAGCTCGTACTTCATTGGCGACAACAGCAAAACCACGACCCGCATCTCCAGCCCTCGCAGCTTCTATCGCTGCATTAAGTGCTAAAAGGTTTGTTTGACTCGCTAAACCTTCTACTTGTCCAAGTAGACTAAAAATACCTTCGAGCTGTCGGCTCATTTCGTTAGTGAATGACATCGCCTCTAGACTTTGTTTACTGGTCGCGATAATAACCTGTACGAAGTCTTCCAACGTTGCACTAGAGTCATGAACAAATGACTCTATCGTCATACTTTTATCGTCATCAATCCCCTGCTGATGGCTTATAACTGTACTCAACATTTGTTGTTGATCTTCACTTAAGTTTTTTAAATATTTGAAACTGTCAGCAATCCCTGTCACTGCATCACGAATTAAGGCACTTGCTCTGTCAACCTCGGTATCAATAATAATCATTTGCTGGTTAAGTAAACTTGCAATACTCGTTAATGTGTTCTGAATGTCTTGCTCAGTTGAAGTTTTACCTTTTGCGGTATTATTCTCTTCCTGAATCAAATTATTTTTGTGATCTTCTCTTATTAAAAAAACAAAAATTGCCACTAATACTAGGGTAAAAATAACCGAGAAATGACTTAACTCAATGAAGAGTAAGTCAATCAGTATTGCAATGGACACCACGCCACCTGTCCATAATATTAACCTTAGCTTATTTTGCATGAAGTGCCTCTTTCCTAGCATTTCGGTCAAGTAAAGAAAACTTTAATAGATGTTTAGGTATATCGGTTAACGTATACTCTTTCGTATGTGCATTGAGAGCATGTGCACTGCCTGGCATACCCCAAATTAAGCTACTGGCTTTATCTTGAATAATAGTCATGGCGCCACTTTCTTTTAAGCGGAGTAATCCCTCAGCGCCATCTTGTCCCATACCCGTTAATAATACGGCTTGCACATTATTGGCTAGTGGCACGAGTGAATTAAATAAGACATCGACAGCGGGTTTATGTCGGTTAACTTCTACTGAGTCTTCTAAAATACAGAATAATGCCCCTCCTTTGCTTTCAACTTTAAGATGCATATTGCCGGGAGCAATATAAACATTACCTTCTTTAATCTTTTGACCATGCCTAGCTTCTTGTACATTTACCGCGCAATAATCATTAATGCGCTCTGCAAAACGTGCACTAAATGTTTGCGGAATATGAATAGTAATGACGAGAGGAGGAGAATTACTCGGCAATTGGGTGATAATAGCTTTAATCGCTTCTGTTCCGCCCGTTGAAGCGCCAATAGCAATTAAGTGGTTTGAACGTTTGCAGCCAGAAAAAACCAACCTTTTAATATTATCGACTTTGTTGATTGCTGCATTTAATGAATGATTTTTATGATCAATGCTGGCAGCAAATTTTATTTTTCGAATTAACGTTGTTTTAAAATCAGCCTTACTGGCGATTAATTCTTCAAAACTCGGTTTTGCAATAAAGTCTATAGCACCCACTTCAAGTGCTTCGAGTGTGGTATCAGCGCCTTTGGTGGTTAATGTAGACAACATAACCACAGGCATTGGCCGTAAACGCATTAAGTTTTTCAAGAATGTTATGCCATCCATTTTTGGCATTTCAACATCTAAGGTAAGTACGTCTGGATTGAGGTCTTTAATTTTTTCACGGGCAACAATAGGATCTTTAGCTTCACCAATGACCTCAATTTCAGGGTCACCTTTCAACACCTCATTAATGACGGCACGAATAACCGAAGAATCGTCAACAATTAATACTTTGATTGGTTTCATTTATTTAACATCCTAAATCCATTATTCAGATTAAAATAGCTCTACGTCACCTTCTACAGGCGATTGGTCAATACGATTACGATAATCACTTTCTCGACGAACAATGGTATCGTTATGTAGGTTATCAATTGTTTTAACAAATGCTCGACCACTGCTAGGTTCAAATAATATTTTTCGAGGGTAAAAGGAACCTAAATCAGAGCCTTCAACCCGTATGCCTTCGTCTTCAAGATATTTCAGCACGAAGGCAATATTTTTGTTACCAATATCAGACATCTGTTTTAATACTTTGCCACCACCAAAGACCTTTGCTCGCAAATTTACCTTTCGACCGCCAGACTTTAAAATCATGTTAATTAGATGCTCCATGGCAAAGTTTCCATAACGAGTTGCGTCTGATGCCATACCACGTTGACCCCAATCAACTTCATGGGCTTCTTTATCGGTAAGAGGCAACATGAAGTGATTCATACCTCCAATGCCTGCATGTTCATCCCATATACACGCAGAAACACATGAACCTAAGGTTGTTGCTATCGCCACATTATCGCGAGTCATGTAAAATTCACCTGGTAATATTTTTGCAATCACTTGCTCACGCTTTTTATCCCAATAATGGTTCACATGCGAAAAAATGGGCAAACAATTTGTTAGACATTGATCAACATGAATATTGTTTTTCCTATTCAAAACCATAATACTTAGTGGTTACTCCATTATTACCTAACGACATTACATTTTATTGGTAGCTTTAAAAACTAGAAGGCTTTTCTAAAGATCGTGCGACCAACACTTTCAAAATGTGCTTGGTATTTTCCTAAATTTTCACTATGCCCCAAAATTAATAGTCCGCCGGGGGTTAACATTTCATAGTAACGAGCAAAAAGTTCTTGTTGTGTTTTTTTATCAAAATAAATAATAACGTTCCGACAAAAAATGATGTCAAATGGCCCTTTCATTGGCCAATCATGCAATAAATTTAGCGGTTTAAAAGTAATAAGTTCCTGTAATTTCTTGTCTACTTTCACTTTGTTCGAATTTTTTCCCTTGCCTTTATGAAAGTATTTTTCTTTAAACTTTCTAGGCACATCTTCAATACGACGTTCATCATAAATTCCTTTTTTACCTGTAGCTAAAACATTACTGTCTATATCGGTCGCTAATATTTTCAAATCCCATTGACTTAACTGGTCTTTCATTGCCTCAAATAGGGTAATGGCAATACTGTAGGGCTCTTCTCCTGTTGAACTCGCTGACGACCAAATCCTTAAACGTTTGTGATGCGATAAACTATTACGAATCAACTTGGGTAATTCATGTTGCGTCATATAGTCAAAATGATGCTGTTCACGAAAGAAACTGGTTAAGTTCGTGGTAATCGAATTAATAAAGTAATCTTTTTCTTTTTCTGGTTCTGTTCTCAACAAGTCACAATATTCAGTGAACGACGCTAATTGTCGGTCGCGAATAATACGGGTAAGCCGCCGATAAACCATTTCACGTTTGCTGGTATTAAGCACAATACCAGCAATGTCGTAAACAAACTGACAGAGAAAGCTAAAATCGTTATTACTTAATTGATACGCTTTATCGCGTTGCGTCATTGCTAATTCGCCTTAAAACTCTTCCCATTCTTGGTCTGTTTCAGTTTTAGATCTCTTTCCTCTTGGTTTAGTCGCGGCTCTGGCAGCGGGTCTAGCGGGCTTTCTCACACTAGGTCTTGAACGACGTGCTGGGCTTTTAATTTCAGGAGCTTCTTCTTCGCCATTATTAAAGAAAGCAACTTGGTCAAGTAGTGCTTGAGACTGTTCTTCCATTGATTTACTTGACGCGGCGGCCTCTTCTACTAATGCGGCATTTTGTTGAGTCATTTCATCCATTTGACTAACCGCGGCACTTACTTCACCAATGCCTGCTGACTGCTCTTTACCCGCACTGTCTATATCGCCAATCATTTTGCCCACTTCTTCGATAGCGGTCACTAATTCAGTAAAGGTTTGCCCGGTTTCATCAACCAGTTTTGTTCCTTGTCCTACGGCTTCAACACTGTCGTTAATTAAGCCTTTAATTTCTTTTGCCGCCCCTGCTGAGCGCTGCGCTAAGTTACGAACTTCGGCGGCAACTACCGCGAAACCTCGCCCTTGCTCACCTGCTCTTGCCGCTTCTACTGCCGCATTTAGTGCCAGCAAGTTTGTTTGAAAGGCAATTTCGTCAATAACACTAATAATGTCTGCAATTTTTTTACTCGACTTATTAATATCACTCATGGCGGTTATTGCATTTTTCACCACATCGCCACCACTGCTGGCTTTGGTCATTACCGAGCTTGATAAGCGACTTGCTTCTGAAGCATTTTCTGCATTTTGCTGTACGGTACTGGTTAGCTCTTCCATTGCAGAAGCAGTTTCTTCTAAGCTTGATGCTTGAGACTCTGTTCTATGGCTTAGTTCATTATTACCTTCAGCAATTTCTCTAGATGAATCATAAACATTGGTTGAAGCTGAGCGTATTTCAGTAACCATGTTATTTAAGTTTTCAATCGAGCCATTCATCGCATCCGCCAGCGCTAAAAACTCACCTGCATATTCACCATCCATCGTTTGTGATAAGTCGCCGTCGGAAAGCGCTTGTGCAACATTAATGGCTTCATTAATAGGTTCAACAATGGCGTCCATCAAGTTATTTATGTTGTCACCAAGCCCTTTCATAAAACCGGTATAATCTGCGGTGTTAATTCGACTGTCTAACATGCCTGAGATGGCATCACTGATCATGCTTTCAACTTGACCTTGTGCATCTTTTTCTTCGGTTAAATCGAGCCATTGCACTGCGGTGCCAACATGGTTTCCTTCTTCATCCCTTAAAGCAATAGCTATTAAACCAAAGGTTAAACCAACAACAGTTATTTCAGTTTCATAAGGCAAGTTATCAGGGTTGCCTAATAAGTTTTGTTGATGCGCCGGGTTCGCATGGAAAGAATCAAAGTTAGTACCGACAATAGTCGCGACACTAAATGACGGTAATACCGTTTGAAGTTTAGCTTCGCGACGTTTCAACATTTTAATGACGGAAGGATTAGCGTAAACGATTTTACCTGTGGTATCGGCCATCATGACATTCGTGGTCATGCCCTCTAGTGCAGAGCTTAAGCGCCCAACTTCAATTGACTTTTCTCGCGCGGCAGTAACATTTTGCCACTCAAGTGAGTTACCTATGTATTCGCCTGCCGCATCAATAATAGCGGTAACATTTAATTCAAAGGTTAAATGCATCACTTTAATGTCGGTTTGCCATGGTAAGTTGTTTGGATCGTCTAAGAGTTTGCGTTGATGTGCCGGGTTTTTATGGAAACCATCAATACAAGCGCCGATAATCGCGTCTTCATCGGCTTTAAAACCAGGGAAGGCTTTGGCGAAAACCTCTTCATTTTCTTTTAATAAGGCAAAAGTCGCTTTATTGCCGTAGGTGATCAGGAAGTCACGGTCAATCATCATAGTAGCCGTATTAGATTGGT
>Ga0209291_1001688_pt1 | contig 19223 bp, 14 predicted proteins | sample GOMGulsemesocosm_FD_184633 | JGI IMG/M metagenome (GOLD analysis project Ga0209291, IMG submission 184633) | Methane-oxidizing microbial communities from mesocosms in the Gulf of Mexico - GOM9B Gulf of Mexico (SPAdes) (version 2) | ecosystem: Environmental > Aquatic > Marine > Cold seeps...
GGAGCTAAACACGGAACAACCAGTAAATCATCACCAAACATATATTGATCTTCAAAATGCCACGCGGCTCTGTCATCTGGAAAACTGAGCACCATAGCACGTTGCACAGGTATCCCTGTTTTTGAAGACTGTTCCATGGTCGCTTTTAAATAAGGAAGTAATTCATAACGTAGCTTTAAAGCTTGATTAGCTGCCACTTCGGCCTCAGCACCATATGCCCAAGGTTCACGTTGGCCAATACCATGTAAACGCATATGCGCAGAAAACACACTAGCTTGAATCCAACGAACAAAAAGTTCAGCGTCACGTGTATCTTTATAAAAACCACCTACATCAGTCGCGTAAAAAGGTGAACCTGTCATGCCCCAAGATAAACCACCACGTAAACTAGCAGCTAGTCCACCCCAATCTGCTTGAGGATCTCCTCCCCATTGGCTTGGATAATTTTGTGAGCCAATCCAAGCAGAGCGACTAAACAAGAACGGACCATTTTTACTGTAGCGCTGAGCAGCTTCATACACGCAACGGTTGTATAATAAGGTATAAATATTATGTAAAGACTCTCCCGACTCGCCATTTGAAGCTAACATGTTTTCGTCTTCAATTTGCTCGCCAAAATCTGCTTTAATCATATCGACACCTAGGTCGAATAAATCTTTATGTTTGTCACGCCAAAACGCATAAGCATCAGGATGAGTAAAATCAAGAATACCCGACTTAGGTAATGGTGTTAACACTTCACCAAAAGCACTCATGTCCCAGTCATATTTAAAAGACTCACCAGTGCGTTTGTCTTTAATTAGCCAACCTTTTGCATCTAACTCATCAAACAACTTATTTTCAACAGATATCATTGGGTACTCCCAAATACATACTTTGAAATTCATCGCTTTTAAATCGTTAATCACCTTTGCAGGGTCATCAAAACGCTTTTTGTCCCATTCAAAAGCAAATCGAGAATCAGTATCTTGCCATGCTCTACCATCTAACGTAATTACGTCACACGGCATATTATGATCTCTAACTGCCTGTGCAGTTTGCATTAATTCAGGAACATCTTTGTAATAAGCTTTTGACAAAATAACACCTAAACTCCAATCTGGTGGAGTTGGCGCTTTACCTGTTATATGAGTATAAGTATCAAGCATTTGTGTGCCTGATTCAGCCTCCATAATAAAGATATCTGCGTAATCGTCTTCTACATATAAACCATAGGCACGTTGCGACCAAGGCGAAAACCCAACACCGTGAGTCACAGGAGATGGGGTATGAACAAATAATCCCCAACCTGTCGGACTCCAAGAAAAGGGTGTGTTTTTATAAGAGATTTCAGCATTTACACCGAGAGCATCATGATTAAATGAACGAACTAATTGCCCTCTTTTATCTAACTTGCCCCACTTTTCCCCTAAACCGTATACAGGTTCACTCGAACTAAGCTCAAATGACATAAACCACTTGTTGTCTACTTTAGCTAGGGGAGGAAGACGATATTGCCTAACAAAGTGACCGTCTTTGGGAGTACTCTGTATAACTTTACCTGATTTATTTAGGCTAAAATTAAAGGGAGAATGATTAATAATAAGTTGATATTTTTCGCTACTGATTGTAGTTTTACTTTCCGAGGATGACACCGAAACAGCAACCGTTTCAGGTTCATTTTTTATCATTTGATAATCGTAACTTCGTGGTTCACCAAGCTGGAACCTAGCACCAGTGTTTGATAACGATACACGTATGGCTCCTCCACTAGTTATAAGCTCAACTACATGACCGTTGCTTTCGGGTTTTCCGATAATACAAAGTTGCTCAATATCATTCCATTGAGGGCTATTTACGTTAAATTCAGACACAGTTAAACTCCAACTACCAAAACGACTTCAAAAAAGATATCTTATATAAGACATAAAAGATACTAATTTTCTCATTAATCTGTCAATACTTCTTTTATTACCACTGTAAATAATAACAGATATCAAAATAAGTACTTGTTGATAATAATGTTGTTGCATTACTATGCACTGTATAATTAATTATATTTACGTTACTCTTTCACCTTAGGCTATTTGTTGTATAACTCATGAATCAAAATAAATTTGAAAATAAACTTAGTACTAATGGTCCATCATACCAACCTCTTTATAAGCAAGTGGAAGAATATGTGACTCAACTTATTGTTGAACAACGTTGGAAACCCGGCGAAATGCTACCAAGTGAATTTCAGCTTGCTGATGAGTTGAATGTTAGCCAAGGTACGGTTAGAAAGGCGTTAAATGCACTAACTGCTGCTAAAATATTAGACCGAAAACAAGGGGTGGGCACGTTTGTATCAGAGCATACCAGCCAAAGTGCTTTATATAAGTTCTTCCCAATTGTTGCAGACGGTAAAACACCTGAACTCCCCATGTCTGAAACACTTTCAAGTAAAGTTGAACTAGCTTCTGGTGAAATTGCCGACAACTTAAAATTGTCAGCCGACGAAGAAGTGATTGTATTGTCACGCAAGCGTAAAATTGACGGCGAACTTTGTATATTAGAAGATATATACTTACCTAAAAAGTATTTTGATGGGCTGATGGAAGAAAAAGAGATACCCCACACTCTCTATCATTTCTATCAAACGAATTACCACCATACCGTGCAAGATATCTCAGATAGAATTAAAGCCATCATAGCAACACCAGAAGATGCTAACCGCCTTGAAATCAGTCAAGGTGAACCCTTAATTCTTTTTACACGTCTCGCAAAATCACTAGACGGAAAACTTATTGAATATAGAATAACTCGCTGTCGTTCTGACAATTATCACTACCTTGTTGATTTGATGTAATAGTATAAATTATTTATCCTGATAATTGAGAAATACAGTAATGTGTTTCTCTCCTTTCTTTATTCTTACTTTCTTCCGCTTATTAATTTTTTAAATAATATCCTTATTAATCCAAATAACCATTTGACAAAAAACCAGTCTTATATAAGATATATAATATTAGTTGCTTTACATAAATTTGAAGGTGTTAAATGGATAACAATGATATATACAAAGTTGGTTTAGGCTTATGGAAGCTACCAAAAGATGAATGTGCTGATATCGTATATAATGCGATAAAGATTGGTTACCGACATTTAGACAGCGCCTGTGACTACGGCAACGAGATAGAAGTTGGACAAGGTATTGCACGTGCAATATCAGAAGGCATATGTACCCGTAAAGAGCTACGTATCACATCAAAGCTTTGGAATACGTATCACGCACAAGAGCATGTACAGCCAGCTTTAGAAAAAACCTTATCAGATCTAGGGTTAACATATATTGATTCCTATTTAATCCATTTCCCTATCGCGCAACCTTATGTTCCGTTTGAAACAAGGTATCCGCCAGAGTGGATTTTTAAACCAGAATCATCATCACCTGAAATGCTGACGGCTCCAGTACCTTTGCACGAAACATGGCAAGCAATGGAAGCTCTTGTAGATAAAGGTTTAGTGTCTAAAATTGGTGTTTGTAATTATAACTCTGGTTTGTTAAATGATTTGATGGCCTACGCTAAAATTAAACCTGCACAACTTCAAATAGAATCACACCCGTACCTTACGCAAGAGCGGTTAATTAAACTTGCTGGTCATTACGATATTGACGTTACAACTTTTTCTCCTCTTGGTGCGCTTTCATATTTAGAATTAGATATGGCTGACAAAACAGAATCAGTACTCACTCAACCAGTTGTTATTGCTGCTGCAGAGCGATTAAACAAAACACCTGCACAGATTGTTTTACGCTGGGGTGTACAACGTGGTTGCACGATCATTCCAAAGAGTAGCAACTTGAACCGTTTAAAAGAAAACATCAGTATTTTTGATTTTGAACTGTCGGAATCTGAAATGGCAGATATATCGGCTCTCAATATAAACAAACGATTTAACGATCCTGGCGATTTTTGCGAGGCTGCATTTAATAAATTCTACCCAATTTACGATTAAGGAAAGAAAATGGCGTATACCAGTAATATGACTGATGATTTAAAAAATTCAGCTGATGAGTTCCCTGCAGTCATTGTAAACGACGGTAGTATTAAAACTATCGAACAAGCAACTCAATGGATATCAGATAATTTAGCAGCTCTTGAGAAAGAGCTCAGCTTTACTGGCGCCATTTTATTTCGAGGGTTTCCAGTTACCGATGCACAGACATACGACGATTTCTTTTCTGCATTTAAGTACCCTAACTTCACTTACAAAGAGTCATTGTCTAATGCAGTTCGTATTAACTATACAGAATATGTATTTACAGCTAACGAAGCGCCAAAAGATGTAGAAATTTATCTGCATAATGAAATGGCACAAACACCACTTTACCCCGGTCGAATATCGCTATTTTGTGAAGCCGCCGCAGAACAAGGTGGGGCAACGGTAATCTGTCGTTCTGATGAAATTTACAACCAGTTGGTTAAACAAGAACCAGAACTGACCAACAAACTTGAAGCTGTCGGAATAAAATATACAACCACAATGCCAAGTGAAGACAGACCAGAATCTGGCCAAGGCCGCAGTTGGAAAAGCACATTAAGCGTAGACAGTATTTCAGCAGCCGAAGATAAATTAAAAAGCTTAGGTTATTCTTGGGAGTGGGCTCAAGATGGTTCACTTAAAGCACAAACAGCCCCACTACCTGCAATAAGAACCATTAATGGTAGCCGAAAAGTATTTTTCAACCAGCTTATTGCTGCTTACTTGGGCTGGGATGGTGTAAAAGAAGATCCGAGTTGTGCACTATGTTTTGGTGATGACACTGCTCTGCCAAAAACTTACTTAGAAACCGCGGTACAAATTGCTGAATCTATATCTTTTGATATTAACTGGCAAAATGGTGATGTTGCTGTAGTTGATAACAATTTAGCTATGCATGGTCGTCGCCCGTACTCTGGTGATAAGAAACGTAAAGTACTTGTTGTATTGGGTACGGCAACTAGCTCGTAACGCTAAGGTAATTCAATGGACTTAAAAACCAACCTTCCCGGTATAGGCATTGCAACTGTTACAGGGTTAGCCGCTTTATTCCTTAGTGAACACTATGGTGCCCCTGCTATGCTTTTTGCACTACTACTTGGTATAGCGATGTCTTTTCTTTATGAAGATTCACCGTGTACCAAAGGTATTGAGTTCACTGCCACCTTTATTCTACGCGTCGGTGTTGCCCTACTCGGCTTAAGACTCGCTTTAACCGACTTAGTGAGTCTAGGCTGGCAAACCATTGCAATCTTAATTGTCGCGATATCAAGCACCATTGTGTTAGGTGTGATCCTCGCAAAACAATTTAAGTTATCAAAAAGTTTTGGCACGTTAACGGGTGGCTCAGTTGCTATATGTGGTGCTTCAGCCGCAATGGCAATCACTGCAGTGTTACCTGAACATAAAAACAAAGAAAGAGATACGCTAGTTACCGTTATTGGTGTCACGTCGTTATCAACCATTGCGATGGTGGTTTACCCCATCATTGTTAGCTATTTAAACTTAAACGAAGTCGATTCGGGGCTATTTTTAGGTGGTACTATTCATGACGTTGCTCAAGTTGTTGGGGCTGGTTATTCCATCTCTGAACAAACAGGCGACTTATCAACATTAGTTAAGTTGGTTCGTGTTAGCTTTTTAATGCCAGTAGTGATGATCATCCTATTGGTTATAAAGTTGAATAATAAAGCGAACAGTGACGGTTCAAAAACTGCTAAAGTGCCAGGGTTCTTAATCGCTTTTATCGCGTTAATGGTACTCAATTCGTGCTTTGATATTCCAGAAGTTGTTTTATCACCAGCCATTGATTTCTCTCGTTTTGCTCTTATTGCTGCCATTGCTGCGATAGGCATGAAATCAAACTTTGCTAAATTAAAGTGTGTTGGATTTAAACCCATTATATTGATGATCATAGAAACACTGTGGATTGCTGGATTAATATTAGGATTTATCTTGTTAAGTTAATCTCTGAAAACCGACAAATAAAAAAGAGAATAACCGTTTGGCTATTCTCTTTTTTTTATCAAATCGATAAATACTAATCAGCCTTTAGTTAAGCTAAAGATTTATTGATTTCTTGTAATACTGCATGAGGATCTTCAGCTTTAGTAATAGGACGCCCTATCACTAAATAATCAACGCCAACGTTAACAGCCTGCTCAGGTGTCATTATTCGTTGTTGATCGTCAGAATTAGCTCCTGCTGGACGTATACCAGGGGTAATAAGTTTAAAGTCTGCCCCAAAAGTATCTTTTAATGACTCAGCTTCCCAAGCAGAACAGACAACACCGTCTAATCCAGCATTTTGTGTCAGGGTAGCAAGTGAATTTACATGTTCTGCTGGTGTCTTAGCAATACCAATTCCAGCTAAATCATCTTCGTTCATGCTTGTTAGCACGGTAACCGCAATTAGCAATGGTGCTTTATCACCGTAAGGTACTAAAGCTTCTTTGGCTTTTTCCATCATTTTAGAGCCGCCAGTTGCGTGTACATTTACCATCCACACGCCTAATTCTGCTGCTGCTCGGACGGCTTTGGCAACAGTATTTGGAATATCATGAAATTTTAAATCAAGAAATACATCAAACCCTTTACCAACGAGTTCTTTTACGAACTCTGGGCCAAAATAGGTAAACATTTCTTTGCCTACTTTTAATCGACAATCTGAAGGTTGAATTTTATCAACAAACGCTAAGGCGTCTGCTTTATTATCAAAATCGAGGGCGACAACTACTTTTGCATCTTTCATTTCTATACCTTAATTCTTTAATTCTTTAATTCTTTAATTCTTTAAATATATTTTTTGACTGCAAAGCCCTAAAGTTCGAGAACAAAAAAACACGGAGCTAACGATAGTCAGTGAGTATTTTAGATGCTGAACTTGAGCTTTAGGGAGAAGAAGTAGAAAGTTATTCGCCTTCTAGGCCTCTCACGGGTTTAAGTTGTTCCCAATCATGACAAGATGGACAAGACCAGTAATGCGTGCTGCTGTTAAATCCACATGTTCTACAACTGTATCTATGTTTAAGCTTTAAATATTCAGAAATAAGTTGCTTGATCACATCCAAATTTTCAGTAGTAGATTCTTGTTCTGACTCGATCATTTGCATTTTAACAAAGTGCTTAAACCCACGTATCGTAGGTCTTCTCTTTAAGGCTAACAGCATGAATTCTTTTGCTTTGGAAAGGTTATTAGTTTCTTCGATAAAGTTTAAATAAGAAATAAGTGCACTAGAGCTACCTGTTTCTTCATATACTTTTCTAATAAATTTAAAAAAGGCTTCTTCTTCACCGAGTTCTTTATAACAGTGATGCATTTTATCAATAACATCTGGAAAGAACTCTTTGTCTTGTACGTAGATGTCTTGGTAACACTGACAAGCTTCTTCGTATTGTTGATGATTTTCATAAATTTGAGCCATCAACCAATTCGCTCTACATGAATTTGGATCTTGAACTAGCGCATTTTCCAGCAGTTCCAGCACTTCAATAAATTCATCTTTTGCTAACGCAACCGTTGCTAATTCGCAGTAAAAATTAGCCAGATTGTGCATGAGTTTTTTGTCTTTAGTTTTTACAATCGACTTTTTAAGCGCTACGCCACGTTCCCAATCTTTAGTTGATTGGAAAATTTGCATTAGAAACGCTAAAGATTTAAGCCCATATTCTTTAGACTTTAATAGCTGCTCAAACATGTTTTCAGCACGATCATATAAACCAGCACTTAAAAAATCTTTACCTAGTTCAAAAATGGCTTGTTGCTGGGCATTATTAGGTAAATGTTTTTGTTGTACTAAATGTTCATGAACTTTCAATGCCCTATCTAGTTCACCCCTACGCCTAAATAAGTTAGCCATAGCGAAATGAGCTTCAACTGAGTCATCTTCAAGCTTTAAAGCTTCTAATAAATAATCTATCGCTTTATCTTGTTGATTAGAAAAAAGATAGTTCAAACCAGTAGAATATTTTATGGAAAGAGCTTGTTGACTAGAATGGTCTTTCTGTTTGAGGCTGTAACCTCTCATGAACCAACCATAAGCTACAGCTACAGGTAATAATAAAAATAGCCAAGTCATAAAAAAGTTAGCATCCTAAGATTTAAGCTTTAGAAGTATTTTTTGGTTTAACAACGTTTAATAGTTTCCACAATAGGCAAAAAAGTATTCCTAAAGCGAAACCTAGCACCGTAAATAAACTCACAGCGGTTGCAACAGACAAGTCAATTCGTGCAATCAAATAGTTCAACGTCACCATTTGATCATTTTGACTGCCAAAAACAAAAGCAATTGCCAAAAAAATGAGAAATAAAATAACAGTAAGATATAAGCGCAAAATATATCCTTATATTTAATAGAATATTAAAAAAAATGGCATGCTAAATAGCATGCCATTGCATATATTAATGTTGAGTATTAAATCACTCGGTTATTACTTAGTCAAACTAAGCAATAGAAAGATTAACTCTTTCACGTAATTCTTTACCAGGTTTAAAATGAGGAACATATTTTCCCTCAAGTTGAACTGATTCACCCGTTTTAGGATTACGGCCTATGCGCGGTGCACGATAATGTAATGAAAAACTACCAAAACCTCTAATTTCAATACGATCACCCTTAGACAGAGTTTGCGCCATCATTTCGAGAATTTCTTTAATTGATTGTTCTACATCTTTAGCTGACAAATGGCTTAATTTATCAGTTAATCTTTCAATGAGTTCTGATTTGGTCATTCAACCCTCCAGTTTCATTCAGCTACGCGCCAATGGATTTAAAATAGAGGGAAATTATCTTCCCTCAGATTATTTACTCAGTTATTAATTTTTAGCGTTTTTAAACGCTTCTGCCATCGCACTTAAACCAGAAGGCTCTTCAGCAGATTGGTTTAATGAGTCCATAGCTTCACGTTCGTCAGCTTGGTCTTTAGCTTTGATTGATAAGCTGATAGTACGGTTCTTACGATCCACACCAACAAACTTAGTTTCAACGCTATCGCCTACAGATAACTCAGTTGTTGCATCTTCAACTCGCTCGCGAGAGATATCAGCCACACGTAAGTAACCTTCAACGCCTTCAGCTAGTTCAATTTTAGCACCTTTAGCGTCTACTTCAATAACCTTACCATTAACAATAGCACCTTTTTTGGTGTCTGTCAGATACTGGTTAAACGGATCGTCTTCAGTTTGCTTAACGCCTAATGAAATACGTTCACGTTCAGGGTCAACTTGTAGTACAACAGCTGAGATTTCGTCACCTTTCTTGTATTCACGAACAGCTTCTTCACCGCCAGCCCATGAGATATCAGATAAATGTACTAAACCATCGATGCCACCGTCAAGACCGATAAAGATACCGAAGTCAGTAATTGACTTGATCTTACCTGAAACTTTGTCACCTTTGTTGAAGTTCTTAGCAAACTCTTCCCATGGGTTCGGGATACATTGCTTAAGGCCTAGAGAAATACGACGACGTTCTTCGTCAATTTCTAATACCATAACTTCAACTGTGTCACCTAAGTTAACAACTTTAGATGGGTGGATGTTTTTGTTAGTCCAATCCATTTCAGAAACGTGAACTAAACCTTCAACGCCTTCTTGGATCTCAACGAAACAACCGTAGTCAGTTAAGTTAGTTACGCGACCTGAAAGTTTAGCACCTTCAGGGTAACGCTTAGCAATTGCTACCCATGGATCTTCGCCTAACTGCTTCATACCTAGTGATACACGAGTACGCTCGCGATCGAATTTAAGTACTTTAACTTGGATTTCGTCACCAACATTTACGATTTCGCCTGGGTGCTTAACACGCTTCCAAGCCATATCTGTAATGTGTAGTAAACCGTCAATGCCGCCAAGGTCAACGAACGCACCGTAGTCAGTAAGGTTCTTAACGATACCTTTAACTTCAATACCTTCAGCTAATGACTCTAATAATGCATCGCGTTCTACGCTGCTTTCAGATTCGATAACTGCACGACGAGAAACAACAACGTTATTACGCTTTTGATCAAGCTTAATAACTTTAAATTCTAAGTCTTTACCTTCAAGGTGAGCTGTGTCGCGGATTGGGCGAACGTCAACTAATGAACCAGGTAAGAAAGCACGGATGTTGCTAACTTCAACTGTGAAACCACCTTTAACTTTACCGTTGATAACACCGATAACAGTTTCTTTTTCTTCATATGCTTTTTCAAGCACTTGCCATGCTTCGTGACGTTTTGCTTTTTCACGAGAAAGAATTGTTTCACCGAAACCATCATCCGTAGCGTCTAAAGCTACGTCGATCTGATCACCAACACTAATTTCAAGCTCACCAGCGGTGTTTTTGAATTGGTCGATTGAGATAACACTTTCAGATTTAAGGCCAGCATCAACTAAAACATTGTCTTTGTTGATTGCAACAACAGTCCCTTTAATGATTGAACCAGGACGTGTTTCGATTTCTTTTAAACTTTCTTCAAAGAGTTGTGCAAAATTTTCAGTCATAACGTGTATATGAACTCAGATAATAATCCAATCAACATTCGTGTTTCATGGGGTTGTTAATAATACCTAGCGTATCCTTACATTAGGCTTCAATTAAAATAATTTTGTTTTCTAGGCTAGTTTGTCAGAGGCAAATGATAATATTTTATCAACCACTTCATCTATGGAAACATCTGTAGAATCAATAACTAGCGCCCCTTCGGCAGAGACTAATGGCGCAACCTTTCTACTTTGGTCTCGCTCATCTCGTTGACGTATGTCATCCAAAAGGCGCCCGATTTTAACATCATAGCCTTTCGCTTTCAACTGTTTAAATCTTCGTTCTGCTCTTTCTTCTGCTGAAGCCGTTAAAAAAACCTTAACTGGGGCATCTGAAAAAACAACAGTTCCCATATCTCTACCGTCAGCAACTAAGCCCGGACTCACTTTAAAAGCGCGTTGTCTTCGCAATAAAGCTTCTCTTACTCTTGGAAACGCGGCAACTTTCGAGGCTAATTTACCAATTTCTTCTGTACGAATAGTATTGGTGACGTCTTCGCCTTCAAGGATCACTTTACTTTCACCATCGCTACTCACTTCAAATTGTACATCTAAATGAGCTGCCATTGGAATAAGTGGCTCTTCTTCTTCCGAACTCACTTGATGATATTGAGTTGCTACAGCTAATACGCGATAAATAGCTCCACTATCTAACAAACTCCATCCGAATTTGTCAGCAACAATGCGCGCTACAGTGCCTTTACCAGCACCACTTGGGCCATCTATCGTGATTACAGGAACATTTTGCTGCATACATTTTTCTCCTAATGTCGAAAATCGGCGGCATTATACGAGATTTGAACGCTAAAATCGCGTAAATATTTATTTTGTAACATATTTAACAAGAAACTTGCGCTAGCTTATCAAAATAGTCTGGAAATGTTTTCGCCGTACATTTAGGGTCATTAATGGTTACAGGTGTATCACTCAATGCAACAAGAGAAAAACACATGGCAACTCGGTGATCATTGTAAGTATCAATTTCTGCATGTTTTAATGATGCTGGCGGAGTAATAGAAATATAATCTTCGCCTTCTACAACTTCTGCACCCACTTTTCTCAATTCAGTCGCCATTGCCGATAAACGGTCAGTTTCTTTTACACGCCAGTTATAAATATTTCTAATTGTAGTCGAACCTTTAGCAAAAAGCGCGGTGGTTGCTATTGTCATTGCAGCATCAGGTATATGGTTCATATCCATATCTATACCGGTAAGAGGTCTACCTTTGACAGTGATTGACTCATCATTCCAAGTCACCTCAGCCCCCATTTTCTCAAGAACATCAGCAAAATACTTGTCACCTTGAACACTTAATTTACCAATACCGTGTACTGTAACTTCGCCACCCTTAATTGCGCCAGCAGCTAAAAAGTAAGAAGCAGAAGAGGCATCACCCTCTACCATATATTTATCTACTGCTTGGTATGATTGATTACCTGTTACAGTAAAAGATTGATAATCATTATTTTTAACTGTGATACCAAATCTAGACATAATATCAAGGGTAATATCAATGTACGGTTTTGAAACTAATTCACCTTCAATCTCTATGTTAGTATCTGTTTGTAACAAAGGAGCAATCATCAGTATAGCCGTTAAAAACTGGCTTGAAATAGAACCATCAATAGTTACAGTATTACCGGTTAAAGCTTTACCCATTATCTTTACTGGTGGATAATCTTTGTTTTCTAAATATTCAATATCAGCATTAAGCTGTGATAAAGCGTTGACCAAGTGACCGATAGGCCTCTCTTTCATTCTAGGCTCGCCAGTCAAAACAAATTCACCTTCACTAGCAGCAAGAGCTGCACATAATGGACGCATTGCAGTACCGGCGTTTCCTAAAAACAGCTCCAACGGTTTATCTGTGCTGAAAAAACCATTATTACCTACAACAGTACATTCAGTACCGCAATCGCTTAGTGTATATTTAACACCAAGGCTAGCTAGCGCATTAAGCATATGCTCAATATCTTCACTAACGAGTAAGTTAGTGATCTTAGTTTCGCCATTAGCCAGTGCAGCAATGAGTAATGCGCGATTAGATAAGCTTTTTGAACCCGGTAAAAAAACTTCTCCGTTAATTTTACCTATTGGGTTTAAGGTTAATTGTTCCACTTTATCTAATCTCCTGTTCGAACTTTTTCATAAATTCTACTAGTTTTTCTACGCCTTCAATAGGCATAGCGTTATATATACTTGCTCGCATTCCACCGACTGAACGATGACCTTTTAAAGCAGTTAAACCTGCTTCAGTCGCTTGGGTTAAAAATGATTTATTCAATTCTTCATTTTTCAACCAAAACGGAATATTCATTAAGCTACGATGTTTAGCTACAATGGTATTTTGATAGAAATCACTCTCATCAATATAGTCATATAGTAGCGCAGCTTTTTTAGCATTAATTTTTTCCATAGCTTCTACGCCACCTAAAGACGCTAGCCAATCAAATACTAAACCAGCCAAATACCAAGCGTATGTTGGCGGCGTGTTATACATAGAGTCATTATCGGCCAACATTTTATAATTCATAATACAAGGTGTAGCGATCGCTTGTTGTCCAATCAAGTCGTCTCTAACAATGACAATTGTTAAACCTGATGGGCCAATATTCTTTTGTGCGCCCGCATAGATTAAGCCAAACTTTGACACGTCAAATTTTCGAGATAAAATCGTAGATGATAAATCGGCAACTAAAGGTACGCCGTTTGTTTCAGGTAAATCAAAAATTTCAATTCCGTCTACTGTTTCATTAGGGCAATAATGTACATAAGCGGCATCTTCAGATAGTGGCCATTCGTTTAGCGGTTGAATCGTTTTTGTATCACCATCGGTTACTGAAATGTCGATTACGTTTACATCACCAAAATTCTTTGCTTCAGCTGCTGCAGCTTTAGACCACGAACCAGAAACAATATAATCAGCTTTTTTACCAACAGGTAATAAGTTTAATGGTATTGCTGAAAATTGACCTCGTCCACCGCCATGACAAAACAAGACTTTGTAGTTACTTGGTATTTCCATAAGTGAACGTAATGTCGCTTCTGCTTTGGCAGCAACAGCCATATATTCAGGACTACGATGACTGAGTTCCATCACAGAACTCCCCATATTTTGCCAATTAATAAATTCCTGTTGTGCTGTAACCATCACATCAACAGGTAACATAGCGGGGCCTGCACAAAAATTATAAACGCCTGACATTTTCTCTAACCTTCTAATTGAAATAGGTGATTTGGGTTAATTATTCATTTTTACTAAATAACTATAGGTGATTACTTATACTATTTACTTATATTTGCAGTCCCAAAAACAAAAAAGAGCGGTATAACCGCCCTTTTTAATTATTTTAGCTGCCGTTATTATTCGGTATCGTTTTCTGTTTCCGATGATTCTTCACTTGCATCAGATTCTGTCGATGAAGACTCAGTAGAGGCTTCATTAGTCGGTGTTTCTGAGTTTTCTTCATCACCTTCTAAATCTTCTTCGTCTGTTTGAATTTCATCAATACGTTGTAGTGCTACAACTGACTCAGTTTCTGAAGTTCGGATAATACGAACACCTTGTGTATTTCGGCCAATAACACTGACTTCGTTTACACGAGTACGTACTAAAGTACCATTATCAGTAATCAACATAATTTCGTCTTGCTCTTCTACTTGAACAGCTCCAACAACTTTACCATTACGTTCACTTACTTTAATTGATACAACACCTTTAGTTGCACGACTCTTCGCTGGGTATTCATCTAAGTCGGTACGTTTACCAAAACCATTTTCTGTAATGGTTAAGATTGGACCGTCATTATGAGGAACAATAAGAGAAACAACTTTCTCTTCATTCTCTAGTTTCATACCACGAACACCTGTGGCGTTTCTGCCAACAGGTTTAACAACAAAGTTGTCGTCTTCTGGATTCTTCTTACCTTCAGTAAATCGAACCACTTTACCAGCATCAGAAAATAGCATGATGTCGTTATCACCTTTAGTGATATCAACACCAATTAACGTATCGTCTTCACGTAAGTTGATAGCAATAATACCGTTTGCACGAGGACGAGAGTACTCTGTTAAACGAGTTTTCTTAACGGTACCTGAGGCAGTAGCCATAAAGATAAATTTATCTTCTTCGTATTCACGCACAGGAAGAATAGCAGTAATTCGCTCGTCAGCTTCAAGTGGAAGAATATTAACAATTGGACGACCTCTGGCCGTTCTACTTGCTAATGGTAGTTGGAATACTTTCAACCAGTACATTCTTCCTCTATTTGAGAAACAAAGTATGGTGTCATGAGTATTAGCAACAAGAAGTCTTTCAATAAAGTCTTCTTCTTTCATCTTAGTTGCGGCTTTACCTTTACCACCACGACGCTGTGCATCGTAATCGGCTAGTACTTGATATTTTACGTAACCTTCATGTGAAAGTGTAACAACAACATCTTCTTCACAGATAAGATCTTCCATCGACAAATCATGAGAAGCAGAAGAAATTTCTGTACGACGTTCATCACCAAAGTCATCACGGATAACTTCAAGCTCTTCACGAATAACTTCCATCAAACGAGCAGGAGTCGCTAGAATGTGTAGTAATTCAGCAATAATATCGAGAAGTTCTTTGTATTCACTAAGAATTTTCTCATGCTCTAATCCTGTTAACTTGTGTAAACGTAAATCAAGGATAGCTTGCGCTTGTTGAGTTGTTAAGAAATACAATCCATCGCGAATACCAAAATCAGCTTCTACCCATTCAGGACGTGCAGCATCATCACCAGCAGCAGCTAGCATGTCAGCAACATTACCTAAATCCCAACCACGAGAAAGCAACTGCTCTTTCGCTTGTGCTGGTGTAGGAGAGTTCTTTATAAGCTCAATTATCGGGTCTATATTGGCTAATGCAATAGATAAACCTTCAAGTAAATGCGCTCTTTCACGTGCTTTACGAAGTTCAAAGATAGTACGACGAGTAACAACTTCACGACGGTGTAAAACAAACGCTTCTAACATTTCTTTTAGGTTAAACAGTTTAGGTTGGCCATTGGTTAATGCCACCATGTTTAAACCAAAAGATACTTGCATTTGCGTTAGTTTGTATAAGTTGTTTAAAACAACTTCACCTACTTCGCCACGTTTAACTTCAACAACCATACGCATACCGTCTTTATCAGACTCATCGCGTAATGCCGAAATACCTTCTAAACGTTTATCTTTAACAAGCTCAGCCATTTTTTCAATCAAGCGAGCTTTGTTTACTTGGTATGGTAATTCATGAACAACAATGGTTTCTTTACCAGAGTTTTCATCAACTTCAATGTCAGCACGAGCACGGATTTTTATTTTTCCGCGTCCTGTTCTATAGGCTTCTTGAATACCCGCACGACCACTTATAATACCTGCAGTAGGAAAATCTGGCCCAGGGATATATTCAATTAACTCTTCAATGCTTAAGTCGCTGTTTTCAATTAACGCTAAACAAGCATTAATCACTTCAGTTAAGTTATGAGGAGGAATATTTGTAGCCATACCAACCGCGATACCTGACGTACCATTCACTAATAAATTAGGAATTCTCGTTGGCATAACAGCAGGAATATGTTCTGTTCCGTCGTAGTTAGGAACAAAATCGACTGTTTCTTTGTCTAAGTCAGCTAAAATAGAATGTGCAATTTTTGACATTCTAATTTCGGTATAACGCATTGCAGCGGCTGAATCACCATCTACAGAACCGAAGTTACCTTGACCATCAACGAGCATGTACCTTAATGAAAAAGGTTGTGCCATACGAACAATCGTATCGTAAACAGCAGTATCACCATGCGGGTGATATTTACCTATTACATCACCAACTACACGAGCTGATTTTTTATATGGTTTATTGAAGTCATTACCTAATACGTTCATCGCGAATAATACGCGACGATGCACAGGTTTTAATCCATCTCGTACATCTGGAAGTGCACGACCTACGATTACACTCATAGCGTAATCTAAATAGGAGCTTTTTAATTCATCTTCAATATTTACTGGAGCAATGTTGTTAGCCAGATCAGTCATAAATCGATGGTATCCCTTAACTTAAAACGAAAGCAGAATTTTCGAAATTATTATTGTAATTAACACGGCATACTAGCATATAATTTTACAAGACTGTACCGCTTTATTTAAGCAAATATTTCTCGTTATAAAAACACGACCCACTATTTTTAACTTATTGTTAAACATCTATTTTATATAACCCATTTCAGATGCTTCAATTTAAAAATAATTGTACTAAACAAGGGCTGTATGCTTTTTGAGCTAACTATTTATTTAACCCTCTCGCTACTGTTTATTAACTAATCAAGGAAATAGGAATTTTCGCTTAACATTGAATGCCGCCTAAGCGGTTGTTGAACGCTCAATACACTTTCGTAATGAATCGTTGGTGAATTTTTACTGGAAGACCTTTATCTTACAATTAGGTCTTTTATACCTACCTTGGCTGAAATGCTTGGTTATATTGAAAAGAAGGTGGACAAAATTTAATAGCAAAAAATCAACAGCCTCTAGGTTTGCCCTGATTTTTGTTTTAGAATCCCTGCCATATATATAAATATTAAATACAGAGCTCATTAAACATGTCAAACAGCCAGAATGTAAATTTAGATGAAATTGCCAAATTTGAAAAAGTCGCTAGTCAATGGTGGGATTTAACCGGTGATTTTAAGCCTCTTCATCAAATTAACCCTCTGCGTCGTCAGTTTATTATTCAGCACGCTCAGAACATATTTGATCACAACATTCTTGATGTAGGTTGTGGTGGTGGAATTTTAAGCGAAAGCTTAGCAAAACTTGGGGCGAAGGTTACCGGCATAGATATGGGTGAAGAACCTTTAAATATAGCCAAACTTCACGCATTAGAGTCAAACGTTAGCGTAGATTATCAACGTATAACCGCGGAAGAAAAAGCTCAAGAAATGCCTGAAAGCTATGACATTGTGACTTGTATGGAAATGTTAGAACATGTACCTGACCCATCTTCTATCGTAGCGGCATGTGCTAAAATGGTAAAACCTAATGGTTATGTTTTCTTCTCAACGTTAAATAAAACGATTAAATCATATCTACTTGCTATTGTTGCCGCCGAAAAAGTCCTTAAGCTTGTTCCTGATGGAACACATAATCATGATTCTTTTATCCGACCTTCTACTTTAATGTCGTGGGCTGAAGATAACGGACTTAAATGTATAGATACTGCTGGGATAAATTACAACCCATTAACTGAAAATCATACCCTTACCAATAAGTTAGATGTTAACTATATTTTGTGTTTCCAAAAATTAGCGTAGGTTTTATAAATGCCCCATAAAAGCAAAGATACTGAATTAACATTACCTAAAAAATATAGTGCTGTATTGTTCGATCTTGACGGAACATTACTTGATACTGCCAACGATTTAGGTGAAGCCTTAAACTATGTATTAACAAAACATGGTTTACCTAAAGTTGAAAGAGAGCGTTATCGCCCCGTCGCTTCAGATGGTTCTAAAGGCTTACTAGAGCTAGGCTTTGGCGAGCGATTATCTGCTTTTGATTTTGAAACATTACGTGACGAATTTTTAACGTACTATGAAAATAATATTTCTGTGCATACCGTTCTTTACCCTGGTATCGCCCAGCTTATTAATACGTTAGATGCAGGTAATATTCCTTGGGGAATTGTTACTAATAAGCCTGAATATCTAGCAAAAAATTTAGTACCAAAGTTTAGCGAATTATCTAACAGTAAATCTCTTATCGGTGGAGATACGTTACCTCAGAGAAAACCACACCCTGCTCCATTATATTTGGCATGCGATGAAATGAATATAAAAGCACACAACTGTGTATATGTTGGCGACGCTCCAAGAGACATAGAAGCAGGTAATAATGCAGGTATGTATTCCATCATTGCACAATGGGGCTATATTATTGATCAAGAAGACTGTAAAACATGGGGAGCTGACTTTATGACACTAAATCCCTTAGATATTCTCGTGTCTACTAAATAATCAAGTTTAATGATATCCCGCTATCCACTGATTTTATTGGGTTTTATATTTTATATTACTATTTGAAATATATAACCCGAAAAAATAAATAAAATAATTATATATAAAAAAAATTAATCAAAAAAATGATTGCGTTTCCTATAAATCAAAATTAAAAAGCCTTAGTAAGTTAGTCACTACTAACTGAATTATTAATGCCGTGTTTTGGACCAAATTCACTACCTTTTAGCGCTTGCATTAGAGCCTAAACCTCATTATCTTGTGATTAGATTTTTATAAACCCCAAGATATAGTGCATTTGTTGTTCACAACACTACATATAGGGTTTATAAGCATAATAAATGTTCACGCACGGACATATAGAACAATAAATTAATTACAGGTCTTTCATGAATAACAACCTTTTTGTTACTAAACGTAACGGCGAAAAAGAACCCATCGATTTAGAAAAAATTCATAAAGTTATAGATTGGGCTGCAGATGGCCTAGACAATGTATCTGTATCTCAAGTCGAGCTGAAATCTCATATTCAGTTTTACGATGGAATTAAAACAGAAGATATTCATGAAACCATTATTAAGTCAGCAGCTGATTTAATCTCTGAAGAATCACCTGATTACCAATTTCTTTCAGCACGTTTAGCGATCTTTCATTTAAGAAAGAAAGC
>Ga0209291_1001689_pt1 | contig 19212 bp, 16 predicted proteins | sample GOMGulsemesocosm_FD_184633 | JGI IMG/M metagenome (GOLD analysis project Ga0209291, IMG submission 184633) | Methane-oxidizing microbial communities from mesocosms in the Gulf of Mexico - GOM9B Gulf of Mexico (SPAdes) (version 2) | ecosystem: Environmental > Aquatic > Marine > Cold seeps...
TGACCTTGATGAGACCGTCGCAGGAATTCCAAAAGATGTGCAAATAATTGCCTATTGTTCTTGCCCTCGTGCGGCAGCCGATTACACGATAAAAAAATTAAGAGATCGTGGCTACACACGTACAGCTGTTTTATGGGAAGGGATTTTTGGCTGGATGAATTTAGGGTATCCAGTAATGCGTGGCGATATTGAAGGCGTTGACGATTAAAAGTTAAACCGCACCTTTCAACTTGAGTCATTTGTCCTGTTAAGCTAAGTATCGCATTTAGCTTAACGGGGGGAATATCATAAAGTATGAGCTAATCTTTCTGATTATAATCAATTCTACAGCTGAACATTTTTTATATAAACACAGTGACTCTAAATATCTCTATTCGCAAAATAATACTCATATGATTGTTCAGATAAAGCTTTTTGATAAGCTGTATTTAATAACTTGTATATTTGAACGTTAGCAACAGCAACATATATTGGTGTAGAGTAACCATGAAAATACGAGCAGGCGACTTCTTTATATTTAGGCGTATTTCGATGGTAAACTTGTACAGGACTTGGATGATAAAAAGCATCAAACCTACCTCTTTGTGTCAATTCTATTCCTCGATTTACCGCATTCTCCCCCATTAATGGGATCAAATTAGCTTTAGAGTCTTTAAGAGCAAAAACAAGAGATGAGTTTGCCGGAAAACCTATCATTAAATCGTTAAACCTATGGGTAGCACTTAATATTGGAATGAAGTTTTCTTTTTTAAAACAAAGACCTGGAATGGCGTAAAAGAGAGGTGAAGACAAGGTCATTATACTATCTTTAATCACAGGAATAGGCATCAAAATATCAACTCGACCTTCCTCTAGTTCGACAGAAGCTCTGACTCTTGGCAATTTAATGTATTCCAATGAGTAATTTAAAGGCAATAAAACGCTATTCATGTATTTGATTAACGGGCTTTTATCTAACTCTTCGTTGAAGTTAACATGCGGAGGATAATCTACTACACCTATCTTTATCGTTTGAGATGTTACGGCACACGAAAAAAAGTAAAAGAGAGCAACGTAGATTGTTTCCTTTCTAAGACTAATCATATAAAAACATCCCATAACTTCATTTAATGTAAATTTGATTTTCTATTGAAATACAGATTTTTCGATTGAAATACTGACACCGCCACCAAAGTCATTCATTGTCCAATTTTCCATTTCAAACCCAGTGATATCTATATTTGTCCAATCTGACTTTTTCCTATTCTTATTCAATGGATTATGTTTTGGTGAACCATGACAAGCTAAACAATAAGGTGCCATAGGCAAGGGCGTGAATTGGCGAATAGCAGGTTTACCGTTAAGTTGAGCATTATCATCATAGTATATTTGTGGCTTTTTTATTATTTTTAACATAATGCTTTTCTCCCAATTATCAGGTTTATTTAGTCTGTTTCTAATATTTTTTTCTGTTCGGGTGAATTTAATTTTTAAGCCGACACCTTTGGTCGCCAGTTTTGCCGATAATTGAAAAGCGAACGTAGCTGGAATAATGCCCTTAAATCCTATTTCGTCATCATAAATAAGCGCTTTATTATCGTTCATAACTTCTACCATAGCTTCTAATAATGCACGCTTCGCCAAGTGATCTTCTAATGGAAATTTTTCATCATACTTAGCAAAATAAGTTTGTTTGATATTCTGAATAAAACGTTCGCCAAAAAGATCACCTTTATCTCCACCTTTTTGATTAATCAACGGCTGGTTGATAAAAATATAGACCATAGAAGACATATACATTTTAGTAATGTCGCTAATTAGAGGTTTCATGATATCGGCACTGGCATTGGCACTTGACTGGAGACATGTAAACAAAATACAAACAATTATAAAAAATTGTCGTAAAAATGAATTTATTTTATTTTTTGCTAACATTATGCTTTCGTACCTGTCATTAAATAAAATGATTGAATGGTAATTTACAAAACTACATCCAATGTTTACCCTTTTAGTTTAGCTCTTTTTTTTAGTTAAGCGATAAATCAAAATGGCTGTTTTTTCTATATTTTTATTTAACGTTGTTAAGTCTGCAATTTCATTTTTAGTATGTGCTCCAGAGCCCATTAAACCTAGGCCATCAAGTGACATATCTACATGTTCAGCTGCAAATGAAATATCCGCTGCGCCTGCTTTTCGAGGGTTTGCAGGTTTTACTTCGTTATAACCTAAGTCTTGGCTAACTTGACTATATTGCGCCAATAAGTCTAAATTGCCTTGGGTGAGCGCCATAGGTGGATAACCTACTTCAAACATGAGCTCTGCTTTGGTGTGGGTTAAATTATTTTTTACAATCTTTTGCATGGTTTGTTTAGCGTTTTTTAGCTGCTTGTTTGAAAGTGCTCTTAAATCCCCTTTCACTTTCGCTTTTTGTGCAATAACATTACTTTTACCAAATGCCGAACCTGATGATTTATCGTGATCAAAGTCTATACTGGTACCACCGACTATCATGCCAGGGTTAAAAGTCAGGTTTTCTTCTTGTTCCAGCTGAGATCTAAAAGCCTCTAAAATACGTGCTGTTTCATAAATTGCACCGTAGCCAATTTCCTCATTAAATATTTGAGACGAGTGTGCCGGTTTTCCTTCGACATTTAATGTCCAGCCGGTATAACCTCTGCGCGCTGCCATTCCTGTATTTATATTGTTATCTCCATTTTCAAAACCAAGAGCTATGTCAGCCCAAATAGCGCCATCGACTATGGCTTTTTTTGATAAAGATAATGGACGACCACTGCTTTCTTCATCACCAGTTAACAGCACTTTTATACTGGCATTATCAAGTAAGTTAAGTTTTTTTAATGCTCGCAACGCAGAGATAATAATAGTATTACCGCCTTTCATATCCGCAACCCCAGGGCCTGCGGCTTGGGTGTCACTCAGCATTGTAAATTTCTGAAAACTATCATTTTTCGCAAATACGGTATCTAAATGACCAATCATTAAAATTTTAAGGGCGTTTGGATTGCTACTTTGGTGGGTCGCTAAAAGATGGCCAGCTCGATTAAAAGCACTACCATCGAGCCATTGAACTTTAAAGCCTATTTCTGAAAGTTGTTGCTTAGCCAAGATACCAACTTGCTTTACACCTTCAAGATTCATTGAACCGCTATTGATATTGACCGCTTGCTCAATGTCTTTGAGTGATTGCGGTAACGTTAATTCCACTTGTTTAACTATGTTTTGTTCATTGAGGTCTAATAGTGTTTTTGCATGGGCACTATTGACGAATAAAGAGCCGAGTGAAGAGCTTAATGAAGCGACTAAAAAAAGTAATGCTGGCGTATAAATGAGTTTAAACATAGTTATCTAACATGAATGTGAAGTGCATTTAATATCTATTAAAAGCACCATAATTTCAAATAATAACGCCTTATAAATATTGTTTGTTGAAAATTAAACTTGCCACAACTGTATTCGTGTATTATTGTATTGATACACTATGTTTTAGGTGATCGAATATGATCCAATTTAATATTGAAGCGAGCTCAGGGATTCCTATTTATAGGCAGGTTTTTGAACAGGTTGAGCGAATGATTGTTAATGGCTACTTGGTTGAAGGCACTTTTCTTCCTTCTGTTAGGCAAGTTGCTAATACCATTGATGTTAACCCTATGACCATATCAAAAGCGTATGGATTATTAGAAGAACGTGGGTATTTAACTCGTCTACGCGGCAAAGGAATGATGGTTGCTCACCAAAGTGAAGAAAAATCTAAAAAGGAAAAAATGATGATATTAGACAAAATGATCGCCGAGTTGGTTTCAGATGCTGTGCAAATGGGTATTAACAAGCAAGAGTTACTAACATTGATTGCCGATAAGGCTGAACAGCTAAATTTGACTGATAACATTAATTCACAAGGATGATCATATGACTATTCAAATTTCAAAATTGTCAAAAAGTTACAAAAATCAGCAAGTACTCACTGAGCTGGACTGGTCTATTAAACAGGGTGATGTTATCGGTCTATTAGGTAAAAATGGTGCCGGAAAATCGACATTAATTAATGCCATACTCAATATTAACCCTGCCGATAGTGGCTCTGTTGCATTGTTAGGTGAGGACAATAAAGTTTTAACCTCTGAAACTAAGGCCAGAATAGGTTATGTGCCACAACAAAATGATGAAATAAGCTGGCTTACAGTAAAAGAGCTTATTCTTTTTAAAAAGCAGTTTTATGCTCATTGGAATGACAAAAAAGTTGCGCAATTGCTTAGTCGATGGCAGATAGACACTAATAAAAAAATGTCTGAGTTGTCAGTAGGTCAAGGGCAACGAGTATTAATTATATTAGCCTTAGCTCATGAGCCAGACTTAATGATTTTTGATGAACCCGCGGCTGCATTAGATCCGGCAGGTCGTAGAGATTTTCTCAAAGAAATAGTTAATTTAGCTGCCGATGAAAACAAAACTATTATTTTCTCAACTCACATCACCACAGATTTGGAACGTGTTGCCAATAAAGTGGCTATTTTACATCAAGGAAAAATTTGTCATTTTGATGACTTAGATAATGTTAAGGAAAATGTGGTTAAAGTGTCGGTTATTACCGACCGAGCAAGCGATATTAAAATTCCTCATGCAATTAATGCTCACCAAGATAACCATCAAGTTAACGGTGTCGTCACTCAGGTTGATTTTCTGTGGAAAAAAGAACTAGAAAGCCAAGGTCATCAAGTTGATATTACTCCAATGAGTTTAGAGGATATTTTTTTGGAGTTAACCGTATGAATATTATAAATATCTTAACTAAGGGCTGGTTGTTTAGAATATTTACCGTTTTATTATTGTTAATTGCTATTGGTGTCAGTTTTTTTATGGAGGCATCAGAAAAACAAAGTACTTACGGAGTGGCGTTCCTTATTTTTTTTATTAATTTTTACTTGTTAGGCTTAGTCGGTTACCGAGTTGCATTATTAAGTCAGCACACTATGGCTAAAGTAGTACCTGATTATTATTTACAGCTTAAAGGGGCGGTAAAAAAAATATTAGGCTTTAGTTTATTAACGACACTAACCCTGCTTCCTAACGTTATCATGATGTTAGGATCGATGACTTGGCTTATGGTTATTTTTTTGTTTTTAGCCATTTCTTACATTCAACCTAGCGTATGGTTGGTATTTTCAGCTTCAATATTTGCGGTTACGTTCAGCTCGTTCGATTTTACCTTGGAACAAGCGGATTATTGGCTGTGGCAAGTGCCAGCTTATTGCTTACCACTATTTGGCTTTATTAGTTACCAAGTTATTGAGCGTTTAGAAAAGTTTAAAATGAAAGAAGAACTAAAGCTACGTTACTCTACTTATTCAGGGCTATCTATGGCTAGCTCATTTAACAGTATCGACAAAATGCCAGAAAAGGCTCGTCCTAAGTTTCAGCAGTGGATTATTGATAATAACTTAGTGATGTTTCGTAAGTTATTGCGCTCAGATAAAAAAATAAGCAAATTAACCTTGGTTGATATTGCTGCATCAGGGATTAATCGTTTTGGCAAAGCTACTTTCTTTGGCTGGTCAACAGCGGTTGCACTCTTTTGTCTTTACCAACAATTCTTCCCATTATCAACTAACACAGCAGATGATTTTTACATGATGTTTTTTGGAATGTTTTCTATCAGCCTTACTGCCATGGGGTCAATAATTTCATTCTTTACTTTGAATGAACGTAAAGAATATTTAGCGCGTTTGCGTTTAATGCCTTTGTTTAAAAATGAGCAAGAGTTCTCTCGATTAGTGCTAAAAGTGTTTTTCATTAATCAAGGCAAGTTACTATTATTCACCTTGGTCAGTAGCACCCTTGTTATTTCGATGGTCTGGTCTGAGCCAACTGAATTGCTGGCGAATACCTTGGTGATAAATACGATTTCTTTTTGCTTTTTTTCTGCCTTGGTTTTATTTGGGTTGCATACAAAGAAGCAGGTTAAAACGATTATTATGGTGATTATGATGATATTGTTTATTTTATTAATTCCTGTTGCAGTGATAACTTATGATCAAAATATCCATTTATTAATGAGTAATACAACGCAAGGTGTAATGGTTATCGGTTTTGTATTATTGATGCTGGCTTTAGCTAAATGGAAATTCAAAATACCTAACTGGCAAAAGCTAAGCTAGTAAACGAAAGTGAATTTTTTTACTTTACCATTGGCCATTTATAAAACTTACAACTTATAAATGGCTTTTTTATATCCTATTATTATATTACTTCGAAGTAGTGCAAATAAATGCCCCTTTAATTTGTCTCATGGTATAAAGCGTCCATCACCATCTTCAACCCTTGTGCAACTTCAACTTCATTCATTGCTGCAAAGCCCAAACGGATAAAACGGTAGTCACACTCTGGCAAGCCTTTTAGAATATTGAACTCTACTTCGGTTTGTAAATAGACCTTTTTTGTTAATAGTTTTTCTTTTAAACCGACGATGGACTTCCCCGTATCAAGCCATATCGCCATACCACCAGCAGGTATTTTAAACTGTATTGGTAAACCTTTATCTTGATAAGACTTTAGCTCTAGTACCATAAAGTCACGACGTTTTTGGTACAGTCTGGTCATACGTCGTAAGTGCCCTTCAAAACCGCCCTGTTGCATCCATTTAGCGACAGCTTGTTGCACTAATACATTGCATTTATGATTCATCAGCATTTTATAAGCCGACAATTGTTCAATTAAAGCATTATCTGCCACAACATAACCAATACGCGCGCCACCAAACATTATCTTGGAAAACGTAGAAATATAAATAACTAAACCCGCAGGATCATCCGCAGCCATTGGAGCAATGGGTTGGCTGTCATAATGAAACTCATGGTCATAATCATCTTCTATAATAGCCACACCATACTGTACGGCGAGTTGATAAATTCTCATGCGCCTAGAAATATCCAAAGAGACTGTCGTTGGGTATTGATGCAATGGCGTAAGGTAAAGTAATTTAACATCCCCCTCTGCAAGCACCTTAGCTAAATGAGCAGGGTCAATACCGCAGTCATCTTGTTTAATGGCAATTAATTCCGCCCCTGTTCTTTTAAAGGCAGCCCAAGCAGGTGGATAACCTAATTGCTCTACAGCCACTTTATCACCGGGTTGTAGTAGTAATTGTGAGATCATGTATAAGGCTTCTTGTGAGCCATTACAAATCATCATTTTTTTATCAGTAATTGATCGAACACGACGTAAATAAGTTGAAATTTCGGTAATAAGCTCAGCTTCTCCTCGACTATCTCCATAACTTAAATCATCAATCTTAGGTCGTTGACATGTTTGCGCAAAATGACTTTTAAATTCATCAAAAGGAAATTTTCTAATGTCGGGCTGTCCGCCAGAAAAGTTATAAGTATACTGACTCGCTTTGACTTTTTCCGTAACGGGTACATTTTGCTTTAGCCGAAATTTCCAATCAAAATTTTGTTGTGTTTGTTTTATTTTAATTACCGTGCGACTCGTTTGAATGGGGAGGTTCGCGACCACCCGATAACCTGAACGTTCTTTTGCTTCAACCCAACCTTGTGCCACTAACTCAGCCAGTGCGGCCATAATAGTATGACGATTTACCGATAACTGCTGGGCCAGATTTCGCGCAGAAGGAAGCCCTTCTGTGGGAGCAACCTGCCCTTCTTTGATGGCGTTACGCAATGCCTCAGCTATAACTAAATACTTTGCTTGTTTAACGGTGCTTTTCTCCGTATCTACCTTTTCAATAGATACGGTTGAGTTTAGGTTTAGGTTTAAAGATTTCAATCTGGTCTATCTATTTATATAAATCTGGTTGTAGTAGTTATACCAAAAGCACTCATAATAACAACACCTATTTACACCTTCATGGAACTATGGATGCAACAACAAACACTAAAACCAATCACGCTAGAAACCCGCTTAATAAAATTAGTACCAATGAATCTGCAACATCTGAATGACTACTGCTTGGCAGGTAATTACCCGCAACTATGGCAGCACATGCCAGTTAACCGTTGTCAAAGTCATCAGGTTGCTCAAACTTGGATGCAAGAGGCCATAGATGAAATGTCACAAGGACTGCAACTCGCATTTATCACTATCGATAAGAATACCGATACCGTTATTGGCTCTACGCGATTATTTCGCTACAACGAAAAAGACAAAATGATTGAGCTGGGTCATACTTTTATTACCCCTGAATTTCAACGAAGTTATGTAAACTCACATGCAAAGTATTTAATGCTTAAATATGCGTTTGAACATTTGAAACTGGCGCGCGTTGAAATTTGTACTAACGAAAATAACGAACAGTCACGTAATGCTATTGCTCGTATTGGTGGTCACTTTGAAGGGGTTTTGAGAAAACACCGCCGCGCACCTGACGGCAATTATAGAAATACCGCCTTGTTTAGCATCATCGATGATGAATGGTTACAAGTAAAAAACGACTTATTAGCGACCAGAAGAACTGAAATGGAATTTGAGCATGTATCCAGCTAAACACTATACAATCAATGAAAATGATAGCTATAAATTAAGCGCAGTGATTAAAGCTAATCCATTAGCAACACTACTAATAAATATTAACGAACCTCTGCCGCATGTTAGCCATATACCTTTTCACTTTTCAGAAGATGAGTCTCCCTGTGACTCATCTTCTGAAATAGAAGACCAAGTACTCATTGCCCATGTCAGTAATCGTCACCCATTAGCACAAAAATTATTAACGCAAGATCATGTACAGGTGAGTTTAGTATTCCATGGTGAGCAAGGTTATATTTCACCTCATTGTCATGACGGTGTTGAAGGAAATATTAATGGCCAAGTTGTGCCAACATGGGACTATGCCAAGGTGCATGTTACTGGCATCGCCACGGGAATATTAACAGCAGAAAAAAAATACCAACAGATGAAAATAAGCAGCCAATATTTCGAACGGGAACAAGAAATACCTTGGGAGCTAACAGAGGTTAGTGACAAAAAAATAAGGCAAATGCTAACCGCTATTACTTTCTTTGAAGTGAATATAAAAACTATTAAGGGAAACTTTAAACTCAGTCAAAATAAACCTGCACAAGTGAAAAAATTAATAGCTGAAAAGCTAGTCAAAAAAGGTAAAGCTAAACTTGCTGCCCAAATCTTCTAGCGAGCTTATCCTATTGTTGTGAAGTCGTCATAGTTTCTATTAGCGGCGCATGATTGCCATTTAATAAAAATTACTATTGTCTGACACGTAATACCTGATAATATTTGATCAATTAAAATACTTTCAACAATTTAAAAGAAACCATAAGACACTTTATATGAATAATAAGAAAAAAATCATTGCTAGCCTTTTTGTCATAATAACTTTTACTGGTTGTTGGGGGGGAGATCCTGCAGTAGAACAGGTAGATAGCTTCATAACGACAGAAGCGGTGGATAAAACGGACCCAACTTGGAAGACAACACTAAGCAAGCCACCTTTACTTACCTTTGCACCAGAAAAAGATTACTTTTGGGAGCTGCAAACAAACCAAGGTAATCTTACTATCAAACTATTAACCGATTCAGCACCTATGCATGTTTCTAGTACGATTTACCTCACTAAGCTTGGTTTCTATGATGATTTAATTTTTCATCGAGTTATTCCTGGTTTTATGGCGCAAGGCGGTGATCCTTTAGGTAATGGTACCGGTAACCCTGGCTATAAGTATGATGGCGAATTTTATGGTGAAACAAGTCATAACGAACCTGGTATGTTAAGCATGGCTAATTCAGGCCCTGGTACTGACGGAAGTCAGTTCTTTATCACCTTTTTACCGACACCATTTTTAGATGGAAAACATACTGTTTTTGGTAAAGTTGTCACAGATACTGAAAATAGCTTAACTAAAATAGAAGCACTAGGTAGTAGAAGAGGCAGAACCAAAGAGCCGGTTAAAATCATTAAAGCTACAATTCGTATAGCTGACAGAGAATCAATCGAAGCGTAACTTTAGATGATTAGACACAGCGCGAGTTCTCGATGTAACTGAGTTCCTGCCGTGCCACTGCTCCATATGAGTGAAGTCATAATCACAATATGGGATGGAATCCTTTGTTAGTACTGTTCAAAAAAGCAAACCATTTCTGGTTTGCTTTTTTATTTTTCATTACTGATAGAAATCAAGATACGCTCTGAAATTATTGATAATTTAATATACGTTATGGGTGACTAATTACAGAGAAACCTTGTCGATCATTTTGAAAAACAGACGGTAGCAAGATGAAATCATTACGCTGCTTTTTTCTGTTAATCTGCTAAAATGGTCGCTTTCGAGAAGATGTTTTCCGCCATGATTTATTCAGCAAGGTCATTGGTTTATCTTGAACACTGCAAGTTGCATAAACGACGATTTAACTGTCAGTTCGGCCGATAATACATAATTAATTTTTTTGCTTACAATACGAGCAACTACAATGCTACGCATATAAAGAGAAGTTACATGTCTAAGTCATCAAAAGATAGCCCAGCCTATTCTTCACCCGCAGGTGGCTGGGGAGCATTAAGAAGCTCAGCTAAACATTTGATCCAAAGTGAAAATGCAGCCAAAAGCGTTAAAGCGTTGCTCAGAGCGAATCAACCTGGTGGTTTTGACTGTCCTGGTTGCGCATGGGGAGACTCTACAACGGCTGGCAAAGTAGACTTTTGTGAAAATGGCGTTAAAGCCATTGCATGGGAAGCAACCAGTAAACGTGTTGATAGCAGCTTTTTCAGACAATATTCTCTAACAGAGTTACAACAATGGGATGACCATTCTTTAGAAAAAAGCGGCCGATTAACCGAGCCAATGTACTATGACGGGATAAGCGACCACTACCAACCTATTAGCTGGGAAGACGCTTTTAAAGTGATTGGACTTAGCCTGCAACAACTATCTTCTCCCAATGAAGCTTTACTTTATACGTCAGGTAGAGCGAGTAATGAAGTCGCTTATTTATATCAATTATTTGGCCGAGCACTAGGCACAAATAACTTTCCTGATTGCTCTAACATGTGCCATGAAGCGTCAGGCATTGGCATGACCCAAAGTATAGGTATTGGTAAAGGCACTGTTACCATGGACGACTTTTCTGCAGCTGACGCCATTTTCGTCTTTGGTCAAAATCCTGGGACTAATCACCCTCGCATGCTGGGAACTTTACGAGAGGCAAGTAAACGCGGCGCTAAAATTGTTTCAATCAATAATTTAAAAGAGCGCGGCTTACAAAAGTTTTCAGACCCGCAAAGCCCAAAAGAAATGATATTTTTAACGGGTACAGCCATCAGTAAATATTATTTCACGCCTCGGTTAGGCGGCGACATGGCATTATTGCGGGGCGTAGCTAAATGTTTATTTGAACGCTTTGAGCAAGACAAATCGATTCTTGATACTGACTTTATCAATGCACATTGCCATGGTTTTGAAGCCTATCAACGCAGTGTTGCAGCAAGCGATTGGGATAAAATTCTCGATCAATGTCGTTTAACTCGAGAAGAAGTTGAACAAATAGCAAGTATATACACCAGTGGTGAAAAGGTTATTTTTACTTGGGCTATGGGCATTACTCAACACCGTCATTCGGTTGCTACGGTTCGAGAACTAGTAAACGTGCTAATGCTCAGAGGTAATATTGGCAAAGCTGGTGCGGGTGCATGTCCGGTGCGTGGTCATTCAAATGTGCAAGGTAATCGCACCATGGGGATCAACGAAAAACCAGCCATGGACTTTCTTGATTCGCTAGAAAAGCGTTACACTTTTACTGTTCCACGTGACCATGGCTTTAATACCGTTGAATCGATTCATGCCATGCTTGAAGGCAAGGCTAAAGTATTTATTGCCTTAGGTGGTAACTTTTCAGCGGCAACCCCCGACACCAAACGTACTCATCAAGCCTTAAAAAAATGTGATTTAACCGTACAAATTAGCACTAAGCTTAACCGAAGCCATGTAATAACGGGCAAGCGCGCGTTAATTCTTCCATGCCTTGGCCGTACAGAAGTTGATCGACAAACAAGTGGCGAACAATGTATCACGGTAGAAGACTCGATGAGTATGGTGCATGCTTCAAGAGGCCAAAATGAACCGGTATCTTCCAAACTTCGTTCAGAGACTTCTATTGTAGCGGGTATGGCAATGGCATCTTTAGGCGATAACAAAGTAGATTGGAATAAATTAGCGAGTAACTACGCGTTAATTCGTGAAGAAATAAGTGCCGTATTACCGAGCTTTGAAAGTTATAATTCACGAATAAAAGAAGGCAGAGGATTTTATCTGCAAAACCCAGCAGCACTTCGCCAATGGCGTACCCCTGAGAAAAAAGCCACTTTTTCTGATGCTAACTTACCAGAACAACTGGCTCATGAACGCGCACAATTGATGACAGAAAAACCCGTATTAACTCTGCAAACCATGCGTTCTCATGACCAATACAATACCACTATTTATGGTATGGATGATCGCTACCGTGGAGTATATGGCGAGCGAAATGTCATCTTTATGAATGAGGAAGATATCAGTAAACAAGCATTGAACAGTGGAGATTATGTAAAAATAACCACAGTATCAAACGATGGCATTGAGCGTTCTATCTCTAATTTTAAAGTTATCGAATACGCAATTCCTTCAGGATGTGTGGCTGCATATTATCCTGAAACTAACCCATTAGTACCATTAGAAAGTATCGCTGATGACTGCGGAACCCCAACCTATAAATCAATTGCGGTTTCAATTGAGAAGGTATGAAGAAAAACTACTTTATCAATTGAACAATACAGTCATCAACTTCTTAACAGTTAAATGCAGCTTAATTTATTGTTGTAAATATGCATAAGTTACTCTGACAGCCCTACATAATAATTGACCGATGATAGCCCACTATTAATTTTATCTTTTGTACTAATAAAAAACACCACGCAAGCGTGGTGTTTTATCAAAGTCGATTCAATATTGTTCTAAAATTACGCTTATTTAAGAACCTTATTCGAATACCTTATCTACCGCAATAACATCAACGTTTTTCGACGGTAGCGTTAACTTGTAGCTTTCGATGATTTTATCGGTCGCTAAAAGCTCTGCAGGCTTATCACTGTTATATTTTAACGGTGATACTTGCTCAGACAACAAGCGTTTTTTCATATCTTTGCCATCGCCTGAAATAAACACATAGTGAATATCATCTGTTTGTAAGTTTTCATAAATGACACGATTAACATCGGCCAAGGTTAGCTTTTCAAATTGGCCTCGCACGTACTTAACAAACTCTTGTGTTTGGTAAAACTCACTATCAAGAGCGTAACCTAACTGTTGGTCTTGGCTAGCAACTAATTGCGGCGCATAGTTAGTTAAATAATTACGCGTTGACTGAAAGTCTTTTTCGCTCATACCATTTTCAATCAATTTGTCTAGTTCAAACAAAGCAGCACGTGTTGCGAAATGAGCATCATTATTTGAACGTAGAGGGCGTAACCATACTTGGAAAATTTGGCTAGAGCGGCCTAAGTTTGCGTCAGGTTTAGTTTGGTACATACCACGTGGAAAATATTCAATATAAGAATAATCACCATAGTTCATACCACGCGCTTGCCGTATTTGTTTATACAAGTAGCTGTTAGAGCTACGGTGCTCACCAAAGTATGAACGCACTAACCAAAGCGCTGCCCAGTCTTTATCACTGCGAATAGTATCGATTGGAAAACCAAAAGATACTGCCGTAGATTTTGCGTTTTTTTCTATAATGGTCGCATGATGCCCTTTCAAAACAGGTGCTTTGGCAATAGTTAAGCGTTTTTCATCACCCACCGGCAAAGCCGTTAAGTCAGTCATTAGCTGTGCTTTTAAGGCACTAGGCATCGCGCCGGTAATACCTAAGTTTAATTTAGCTTGTGTTAGCTGACTGTTGTAGAAAGCTTTAACATCTTCAATGGTAATTGTTGCTAAATCTGACAAGTCACCACTGTTGAAGTTTTCATAAACATGGCCCTGATAAAGTTCGCTATAAAGCACCTCTTTACCTAATTCTTCATCATTAGAAGATTTAAGACCTGATTTAATGCCATCAATCAACTCTTTCTTCAGGCGTTTAAAGTCATCTTCTCGCCAGCCCGGATTCAATAATTGGTCACTGATAAGTTCATACCACTGGGTTGCATTGTCTTTGTGTACACGGCCGGTAAACGACATCATTTCTTTATCTAACTGAGATGAGAATCGTCCGGCTAAAGGATATAAACCTTTTTGAATATCTTTATAACTACGTGTTGCTGAACCACCTTGGGTTAACATGCGCGCGGTTAATGCCGCTACGCCCTTTTTCCCTGCAGGATCAGCTGCTGCACCCGTATAAAATAAGAAGTTCACATCAATCAAGGGTGAGTCATTCGTTTTATCTAATACCGAAAACTTTGGAACACTAGGTTGTGCCTTTTTCATTTCGATTTTTTTCACAGCAGCGTTTAAGTCAACTTCATGCTCAAAGTTAGCTACTTTATCTAATGCTGATAACGTTACTGTTGTGCGGTTTTCATCAACAAAATATTTATTGGCAATGCGCTGAATGTCTTCTGCTGAAACATTGTCAAAGCTATTATATAAGTGGTTAATCGTTTCAGGATCGCGATCAAAGTGCATATAACTTGCAAGCGTCGAAGCGATAGACTCTGAAGAATCTAAGCTATTGACAAAACTATATTTTAAATTAGATTTTAAGTTATCAAGCTTTTCGGCTGAAACTAATTCGGTACGTGCTTTGGCATAGGTATTATTCACAGCATCGCGCACGGTCGCTAAATCTTTTTCATCATTCACTTTGATGAATACGTGACGTAAACCAGCATCTTTTGTTTCAGGGTTGTAGTTAAACATTTGGCTCGCCAACTGCTTGTCTACTATTAGCTCTTGATACAATGCTGAGTTACTTGAAAAGTATAATTCAGAAATTAAATCTAAGGCAGCGCGATCTTTTTTCTTCGGTTGCCAATCAGAACCTTTATAAGAAACTAATAGCCAATGTCCCGGTAAACCATCAAATTTTTCATGTACATATTTTGCAGCTTCTTGCTTTGGCTCTGGTGTAATATCACTAACGAAATCACCTTTTTGCCAACTGCCCCAATGCTTTTCAACCATAGCCATTGTAGCTGCTGGGTCAACATCACCGACAATCACTATAGAAACATATTCAGGTTTATAGAATTGTTGAAAGAACTTTTGGCCATAAGCAACTTGGTTTGGCATTGCTTCTACATCTTCAAAGAAGCCCATGGTGGTGTGTTTATAGGTATGAGTATCGAATGCTTCTTTTCGAACAGCCGCTAATAACTTACGCGTTGGGCTAGCATTGTTCTTTAAGTATTCACCTTTTACCGTTAATGCTTCCGTTTTAAATTGTGCATCTGTGTATTTAAGGTTTTTAAAGTGATCCGCTTGAATCTCTAATACTTTATCTAAGTTGTCTTTAGAGAAATCTAAGTGATAATTGGTGTAATCGTTGGTCGTGTAAGCACCATTATCAACACCGGCATTTTTAAATAAATCTGAATAAACATCTTGTGGAAATTTATCTGAACCTTTAAACATCATATGTTCAAAGAAATGCGCAAAGCCTGTTTTACCGATTTCGTTTTCGTCTCGAGCACCTACAGACACCGGAATTTGTACTGAAACAAGATCTGGATAATCTGTTTTCACCACAACTACACGTAAACCATTGGCTAATTCTTTAAATAGATATTTTTGACTAAAGACTTTATTAGCACTATTTTCGGATGAATGTTTGGACATGCTAGCGTCAGTCCTAGCAGCCATTCCCGATGTTGAATTTTTATCTTCATTTGTTGTCATGCAGGCAGATAACGTTAAACTTGCAGCAATTGCTGCCGCTAAATATTTTTTTTTCATTCTATATTCCTTAATTATTATCGCTATATCTTATGTAACTCTGTGAAGTTTTTCATCATTTTTTCGAGTACGACCAATAGCAACATGTAACAAAATAGGTACACGTCATCATTAAAGAAGGTTAAGCTGACCTATTTATTACATAGCGTCGCAATGGCAGCCATCCGACAAAGGGCGTTGTTAACAAAGATCTCTTTGAAATTCAGTCGCAACAGATTCAGAATTTTGACTCGTTATAAAAGCTATAATATCAACAAGTATTAAGTCGGATTATGGGGATGAAGAAAAAGTGTGTCGGCAGGAATAACAAAGAGCCTAGTGCGATAAGAGAGTTTAAAGGGGAGCGACGATATTAACCTGCTCTTAGATGTAGTCACCATCACGGCATCTACCCCCAAACGAGTTCTAAACTACTATTAATAGCTTCAATAACATATTGGCTTAATCACTTATCATGACACTTTGGGTATCAGCGAATAAACGAAAATCAAAGTTATAGATTAAATTTTATTGGCAGTGTCATTTTAACTAGCACCGAACAAACGGCTAAGAGTCCGGCTTTAAAGATTGTTATACGTACTATTTATCTTTGGTTTTTTTAATTGATTTATTAATAGCATCTACTTGTGCTTGTTTCTTTTTACGGCAATTTATTCTGTCTTGAGCATGACCTTGCTCACATTTAGATGCAGCGCCGTCGCTTTTTATTACGGCTGAAGTGCCGGAGTAAACTGCATCGAATACCTGGTTTCCCGTATCAATAGAGCCACATGATGATAATAATAAAAGTGATAATAAAGTAAAATATTTCATGGGTAACTTAATCCTTGTTATACACATTTTTTAGTTTGTGTCTTTTGTTCTTCTGTAAGGGCTCTTTTTATAGCTTTCGCCGTAGCAGAGATAAAACCTATTGATAAATCAAATATTAGGTTAGTTTTATCTGATTTCGATGTATTTCCGTTTTTATCTCTACCATCAAGTATTTCTACATTATTATCTGCGCCTTGAACAAAGTCGCAAGCGTATTTTTTTGAAGATGTACTAGCACAAGAAGAAAGGATTGTTATAGTCATTAAGACCAATGTTAACTTCAGGCAATGATATTTCATAAACACTCCATGTGCATGATAGCGAATTATGGATACGCCCTTCTAATATCCGTTTCATAACACTAATTTAACTTATAATCTCACAACATCAATAAACAACAAATAACTCTTTTGTAACAGATAGTTACAAACAAACAAGAGAACACAGTTTAGTGTATTAAAACTGTATAGCGTTAATACTCATTTATTATTACAGAGCAATCGCTTTTATCAATTAAAACTCCCACAAGCCAAGTAAACAGACTTTGGAACAAGGACTCTTTCGAAGATATTTTGAGCATATTAAAAGCATGAACACTTGTATGATTAACTGGGTCTACGTGGCAGAGAGGATAACGGGTTTGTTACCTCTGTACATAAGTTAACGCTATAATACCGTGTGATTAGGTGAGCACAATTTAAGAAAAATTTAAATGTTTCATAAAAATATCATAAATAAATTTATCAACCTCTGTTCCATAACAACGCGTATGTTTAAATTCACCATTTTCATCATAGACACTTGAGTTATAAATGATATATTTAATGCCCTCTTTTCCTTGAACTCTTGCAGGAAAATTATTTAATTTTTCTAAACGACCTAAACGATCCATCATATCAGATAAGCAACTTCCATCCATTTGGAACTCCGATACATGATGACCGACATATTCACTTTTTGTATAACCTAAAACCTCAAGTTCACACATATTTGCATATATAATAATGCCTGTAGGCGACACTGCGTGGATACCTATCGATGAGTTATCAATAAACTCTTCAGGACTTTCAGTAAACATAAACACCTAACGCCTTATTAAATGGCCAGAAATTGTTGGCTAAAATGAGAGTATAACAAAACAGGTAACTGAATTTCTTCCTGTTTTAATAGCTTGTTACATCAATTTTTCACTGTACTTACGAATTGCAGATACTTTACCATTTTCAATTTCAAGTATCTGTAACGTGCGATATTTTTTCTCTACAACTTATTTAGTTTGAGGATGTATCCCTTTTACTAAAGTAGTATATAGGATAACTACAAGACCATAGCCAAGGGTGATATTAACGAGTGCCCCTGCGTATTAGACATGAGCACCAAGATTGTTTTAGCTCTGAATTGTGCGCATTAACGCAAACTTTCCATAGTATAATTAACATGAAAACTTTCATATATCCCCTACCCTTTGTTAATTAATTTAACGTGTGATTACGCGGCAAGTAAGTGTTGGCTAAAATAATCTATGAAGGAGAAAATTAGCCAACTGTTATTGCTCTGCTTGAATAACTTGTTATATGCCTGATATACAATTATATGAAAACACCTTGAAATAATTTACGGATTTTTTTTCCAAATTTTGTCCGATGAATCTAGATATTCTGGCAATGCCGCAGATCCATACCATTTATAAAGCTCAGTTTTTAAATAACCTTCGTTAATAGCGGGGTCTGTTTCTAATAAAGCATTTGCCTCTTTAATAGTCTCAACATCTAAAATAAAAAGCCCTCTGAAGTCATTGTTATTTTTTCCAAATGGCCCTGCCACGATTAGTTTGTTTTCATCGACTAATCGTTTGATATTTTTAAGATGTCCAGCAAAAGCTTTACTTTTCAATTTATTATCCGTTAATTTGCTTGTTCCTGTTTTAAGGATGACTAAAATAAAACTTTTCATGCCATATTCATCTCCGCCTAACTTTGCAGCCAACTTCGAATCATAGTTAGGGTTTGATGTTTGCGCTAAAACTTGAGAAGTAAAAGATCCCCCCAAAAAAATGAGGGTGATAAATAAAATTTTTTTCATTATTAGCGATTTAATCATTATAAAAAGACTCCGCAATATTTAGGGTATATAAGCCCCATTAAGAGGCAAAGAATAGATGTCTAAAATAAGCGACTATAAAGCAAATAGCCAACGGTTATTTTCCCTCCTTGCATGACTTTTTGGGTTTTGAGCAAGCTAAAACTAAAGCAGTTATACCCAATCGCCAATTATACCAGCCAAATAAAAAGCAAGATAACTGATAATTATGCATGTAAATATAAAGACTCGATACATCGAAATACAATCCTAAGGTCCGCAATAAGCGGCTAAGTAATAGTTTACTAAAAGAATGGAACTTAGTGAAACACAGCAAACTGTTATGTGTTCGTTCTTAATACACTTGTATCGGGCTTTCCCGATATTGCTCAATAAAGGCAACTATTTCATCTTGTAAGAT